>Ga0207892_1000168_pt1 | contig 17523 bp, 19 predicted proteins | sample LinPmetageLP54_FD_184063 | JGI IMG/M metagenome (GOLD analysis project Ga0207892, IMG submission 184063) | Marine viral communities from the Pacific Ocean - LP-54 (SPAdes) | ecosystem: Environmental > Aquatic > Marine > Oceanic | place: Pacific Ocean | collected 2010-02-09 | reverse complement strand
GGCGCACTTCATTGAGTACCTTTATCAACCCTATAAAGGGCCAGACCAATTGCTTTGAGGCATAATGCCGGCAACGCTTTTACAGGAGCCAGCATCCATGCTGATGGTCATATCCCCCGCCAAGACCCTCGATTACGACACCCCGCCGATTACCGAGAAAAGCACTCAGCCGCGCTTTCTAGAGCACAGCGCAGAACTGATTGACGTGCTCAAGGAAAAGTCGCCGCAGGAGATCGCCAAACTGATGTCCCTGTCCGACAAGCTATCCAGCCTCAACGTAGCTCGTTATGGCAGCTGGGAGCGAAACAGCACACGGCACAACAGCAAGCAGGCGCTGCTGGCATTTAAGGGTGACGTTTACACTGGCCTGAACGCGGAAGACTTCAGCGGCGATGACTTCGCATTTGCTCAAGAGCACCTGCGCATGTTGTCCGGCCTTTACGGCCTGCTGCGTCCACTCGATTTGATGCAGCCCTACCGACTCGAAATGGGTACCAAGCTGAGCAACCCGCGCGGCAAGGACCTATACACCTTTTGGGGGGAACGCATCAGCGAATGGCTGAATGAGGATTTAGCGGCACAGGGTGATGAGGTGCTGCTCAACCTGGCATCGCAAGAGTACTTCGGTGCGGTGAAACCCAAGGCACTACAGGCGCGGGTTATTGATACCGTGTTCAAGGATTATAAGAACGGCCAGCACAAAATCATCAGCTTTTACGCCAAGAAGGCCCGTGGTCTGATGGCCCGTTATGTCATCAAGGAGCGCTTGCAGAATCCTGAGGGTTTAAAGGACTTCGCCACCGACGGTTACTATTTCGATGCCAGCGCCAGTAGCGAAAACAAACTGGTGTTTCTGCGCGACGAGCAGGCTTAACGCTGCAATAGAAACCCCGGCATTATGCCGGGGTCGGGACTGACGCTTCGCTCGGCTGCTTAACCAGTGCAGAGCGGAACTGCAGATAATGCTCAAGTACTTGTTCCGGAGCTTCTACCTGCGGATAGTGCCCAATACCCGCCAACAGAACCGTGTCGGGCTGCGGCATCAACTCGCGGTAACGCGCCACCATGTGTGCGCCGGATACTGGGTCCACTGCACCGTCTATTACACGCATTGGCACTTGCGTCTGCTGCATGGCCGCAACCCAGCGATCGCGCTGGACTCTGCGCTCCGCTATGTAGCGGATCAACAAATGCATCACTCTGGTTCCCTGATTAAACTCGATCATGCGCCAGAAGCCATCCAGCTCCGGCTCACTCGGCTTGGTCTTTGGCCCAAAAATCTTGTTAAACGCCTGCGCCAGGTTTTCGCGTTTATAGCGTCGGCCAAACAGAAAGCCAATCGGGCTCATCAGCAGCTTTTGCATACGTACTGGGTGGTGGGTTTCAGGAAATAAGCCGCCGTTAAGAAAGCATACCGAATCCAACCTGCCTGGACCTACCGCATCGCGGGCAAGCAGTTCTTGAGCCACGCTGTCGCCGTAGTCATGCGCAAAAACATGGTAGTGGCCCACGTTGAGATGGAGGAGCACCTCCTGCAACAGATCAGCTTGATCCAGCAAACTGTAGTGATAATGCCGCGGCTTGGCCGAGAAGCCAAACCCCATCATATCTACTGCGATCAACCGGTAGCGCCCGGCTAGCGCCTTCCATAGGTAATGCCAATCCCAGGAACCCGATGGAAAGCCGTGAATCAGTAACAGAGGTTCGCCCTCGCCCGCCGTCCAATAGCGCATGCTGTGGCCGCGATAAGTGAAATCGCGCCCCTGAACGATCCAATCGTCCAGGGGAATGCCGCTGAGTTTAGACATCTATTTAGACGTCGAAACCCGGATTCACACGCTGCAACTTACGCATCAGAGCTGGCCAGGCAATCCCGGCGCCCGCGCCATTGGTGGCCTTCTTCATGCTTGCCGCAGCACCATCCAGCACCGCTTGAGGAATCGGAATCAGCTCGGCGTTTTGCGCTTGAGCGCGCACCTGAATTTCGCAGCAACGCTGCAAGGTATACATGGTCAAGAAGGCATCTGGCACAGTCTTACCGCACGTCAGCAAGCCATGGTTACGCAGTACCAGGTTGTTGGCACGACCCAGGTCAGCCTGCAGACGCGGCTTCTCCTCGTCGTTCAGGGCAACGCCTTCGTAATCGTGATAAGCAAGGCTGCCGAGCACGAAAATCGACTGCTGGGAAATCGGCAAGATGCCTTCTTTCTGAGCAGAAACGGCAATCCCTGCAGCCGTGTGGGTATGCATCACACAGTTGGCGTCGTGGCGCACTTCGTGGATCGCGCTGTGAATGGTAAAGCCCGCAGGGTTAACGTTATAGGGCGACTCAACAACCTTATTGCCCTGCAGGTCGATTTTGACCAGATTGGACGCTGTCACTTCCTCAAACATCAAACCGTAGGGGTTGATCAAGAAGTGATCGGTATCCGGGATTTTAGCGGAGATATGAGTGAAGACCAGATCATCCCAACCGTACATAGCGATCAGCCGGTAACAGGCGGCAAGCTCTACCCGCACCTGCCACTCTTCTGCACTAACCTGATCCTTGACGCTCTGCTCTACCAGTGAATGTACTGCGTTCATCGGGCAATCCTCTTTTATTGGAATAAGGTAAATGGCACCCATGCGGGTAACTGCCAGTACAGGACATCCCCCTATGCATACGGCATACTACGGAATGTTCGGTATGAGGGGAGTCTAGACGGTGACGGCGAAGCGGACTGTCAAACACGTTACAGTGTCTGCCATGCAAGACACTGAACGCTTGGCGAAATTACTGCAGAAAAACCGCTGGTTCAGCGAACTGCCAAAGGATGCGCTGGATGAGATGCTGGCACTGGCTAAGGTCCGCACCTTGGGTGACGGGGAGTTCGTCTACGCCAAGGATGATCAGCCCGATGGCCTCTATGGCGTGATCAGCGGCGCGGCGCGCATCAGCAACATCGGCCCCGACGGCCGTGAAGCTGTACTCGCGGTTCTCACTCCTGGGAGTTGGTTCGGCGAAATATCACTGTTCGACGGCTTGCCCCGCTCGCACGACACGCTAGCCAGTGGCAATACTGAATTGCTGATGATCCCGCGTCTGGGGTTCCAACAGATGCTGGAACGCCGTCCCGAACTCTATCCGCTGTTCATGAAGCTGCTGTGCCGGCGCATTCGTATCTCTTTTGCCATGCTCGAGGACAGCGCGCTGTTGCCACTGTCATCCAGGCTGGCCAAGCGCCTGCTTATGCACGCGCACAACTATGGTCAGACTGACGATGAAGGTGGCCGCCCCTGCGTACAGTTGTCGCAGGAATCGCTGGGCCTGATGCTCAACAGTTCACGTCAGAGCATCAACAAACTGCTAAAGCGTCTGGAGGGTCTAGGATGGCTGCATATTCAATACGGCCAGATACTGATTCTGGATGAAGAGCGACTGACCCAGCTTGCCAGCGGCGCGCCCCTGCCTGAAAACCCCAGCTGATCAGCCTTGCAGAGCGACCACAAAACGCTGCAGCCAGGGCTCTGCGTCCGTTTCCGGGGTAACGGTTTCACTGGCATCCAATCGCAACATGGGTTCTATCTCGCGCGCCTGCAGCTCCAGCAGCAGCTCACGAAACTCCTCGCCCGCTTGGCAGAAGGTATCCCCGTAAGCGGCATCGCCCAAGGCTATAACCCCGAAAGGCACTGCGGTGAACAGCGGAAAACGATCACGCATTTCGTGAAATAACGGCACCAGTGGCTCCGGCAATTCACCCATGCCGGTCGTGGAGGTACAGACCAGCAAGGCCTCGGGCTGCAGCGCCAGCAACGCGTCCAGGTTTAGGGCTTTCAACCGACTGACCTTGAGCCCCCCTGCCTCGCAGAAGTTCTGCGCTTCGTCTGCAACCAGGTCCGCCGTACCAAATACCGTGCCACTCACAATCACCAAGTGCATGTCTCAACTCTCCTTAAAACCCAGTCATCGGCCGGCCATTATGCCGCAAACCGGCAGGCGAATGGTGACGTAACTGGACAGCCCCGTGCACTGCGATAGAATGCAAAAAACATAAGAGGAGTCAACGCTCACCATGATTAACGCCAAATTGCTGCAACTGGTGGTCAATGCGTCTAACGACGGCATAGTGGTTGCCGAACAAGAAGGCGACGACAACATTCTTATTTATGTAAACCCCGCTTTTGAAGCCCTCACCGGTTACAGCGCAGACGAAATCCTCTACCAGGACTGCCGCTTTCTGCAAAAAGATGACACCGATCAGAAAGGGTTGCAGATTATTCGCGACGGCATAAAAAACGGCCAACCTTGCCGCGCGACTATTCGTAATTATCGCAAGGACGGCAGCTTATTCTGGAATGAGCTGTCGATCACCCCCGTGCTCAACGAGGCCGACCAGTTGACCTACTTCATCGGCATTCAGAAAGATGTCACGGCGCAGGTTGAGGCAGAGCAGAAAGCATCGGGTCTTGAGGAGGAGTTGCGGCAGTTACGTGCAGCAACTCAGTAAGCAGGTAAATTCAACTATTACTGAGGTTGATATTGCTTTGAGTGAAGGCCTCTAAATCAATGCCATGACTACCGTCAATCAGCACAGACTTTACTCGTAGATCAGGCTTGCCCTCCTCGTCGCGACTGGCGGCCAAATCCACGACCCGCTGTGGCATGATTCGCTTATCCGCATCCCGAATCAAAGCCACTTTGGGCAACAAGCGATGTTCCGGGTTCACGGCAAGCACTACACCCACTTCGCCTGAGCTTAATTCAACTAAAGCACCCGCTGGGTAAAGACCTACACACTCTATAAATTTAACGACCAGTTTCTCGTCAAACTGGGTGCCGCGCTCTTCATACAATATCTTCAGGGCCTCGGCAGACGACCTGGGCGAACTGTAACAGCGACGACTAGTGATGGCATCGTACGCATCGACAATGGCGACAACGCGCGTATAGAAATCCAGTGTTCCGGCCAAAGCGCCCTTAGGGTAGCCCCTACCGTCCAAGCGCTCATGATGCTGCAACGCAACTTTCATCACTTCCTGCGGCATATCAGGATCCTGGCTTAGCTCTTCGTAACCGTAAGTGACGTGTAGTTTGATGTGATCAAACTCTTCCGCTGTCAGCCTGCCAGGCTTATTGAGAATCTTTTGATCCAAACGCATTTTGCCCACATCGTGCAACATGCCGCACAGACCTAGCAGTTCGATGTGCTTGCGTCCGATGCCTAGCTGACGGCCCAGCGCCATCGCTAAAACCCCGACGTTCATACAATGCTCAGCGGTGTACTGATCACGGTGTTTTATTCGCGTCAGCCACATCAGCGCCGATGGATTGTGCAGAATAGACTCAACACAACCTCTTACTAATTCAGGAAATGCCTGCAGGCCCGCCTGCTCACCATTCTCAATTTGCGTCAGCAATGCTCGAACATGTTGAAAAGTGACGCCATAACGCTTACTGGCGGTGCGGATTTCCGTTTGTATATCTGTTGTGACCGGATAAGCGATTGGACTCTTCGCCGCAGGCAACCGCTGCAAATCGCTCATCGGTATGCGGGTTTTCATTACATCAATATAAACATAAGCACAAAGACCCCTGACCGTCATAAGGTCATCAGGGTCTTCCAGCATGAATCCTTGGAATAAAAAAGGGGTTTCAAGCCAAGGCACATCCAACTCGGAAACGTACATTCCCAGCCTGATTTGGTCAGACTGTATCTTCATCACCTGCAAAGACTTGGACGTTTCTTTACGCCAAAACATGTACATTCTCTCGCAATTCGGGGCAGGCCGACGCTGTATAGAAACAGCGCTCCTCACTTGTTCTCATAATGATCTTAAATAGGGAAGCATGGCAAGTAGCCACTAAGTTACCTACAAGACGCCATCAAAAATAAAATTCGCAGGCCCGGATTAGCTATCAAAACGCCCCGCCAGCAGCTGTCGCACGCTATCAGTAAGCGAGCGTTGCGCAAGCCCCAAGCGGCTGATATTGGATCGCTGTAATGCCGCACTCTGTAATTCACAGCAGGCACCCACGACAGCGACTGGGCATTCCAGCTGCAGATTCAAGCGAGGCAGTTCCCGCACTAACAAGCTGCTCTCAAGCGCACGATCACTAAACAGCAGCAGTGCTTGATACCGTCCACTTGCGGTCATCAACGACAAATCCTCGACCGTAGGTAGGCAGGAGAGGTAAGCGATATTGATATCCGCCTCAGCCAGAAACAGCGACGCTAACAGCACCTCAACTTCGTCTTCAGGCGGCTGCAGACTAACCAGCAGCACACTGGCACGAGAGGGCTGTAAAAAGGCAAGGCGCTGTAAGAGGCGGCCACGCAGAAACCCATCAAACAACGCCCAATGCCCAGTGGCGCCAACTTGCCTGGCCTGCAAACGATATTGCCGCCACACTGGCAATAGCACATCGTTGCATACTTGCGTCAGCGTCCAGCGGGAAAAGGTCAACGCATAGACACGTTCCAACTCGATTAAATCCCCACCTGTCACCGCTGCCATCAGCTGCTCACGCGCTGCCTGCAGATGCTGCTCAGCTTGATTGTCAATCTGTGGTGTAGTTGCCAAACTCAGCGTCGGCATCACCTGACGATCGATGATGGTCGCTACTTTACTAACCGGCACGCCACGGGCAATCCAGTTGACAATGGCCCGTACACGATCGATATCTCGCATAGAATAAAGACGATGGCCGCTTTCAGTACGCTGCGGCACCAAGAGCCCATAACGACGCTCCCAAGCACGCAGAGTTACCGAGTTGACGCCAGACAGGCGAGAGACCTCACGTATGGGGTAGAGCGTTTCAGTGTCCAGCACGCGGCCGGGGATGGTATTGATCATGGGTATGGTCACAGACAACCAGCTTGTTGCCATCAGTATCGGTAAGTTATACGCGCATTGTACATAATCTTAGCGACGCTGCGGCAGCAGCAAGGCCCATTGGTCGGGCGGCATTAATATCGCAGGCGCTATAGCACTGCTGTCAGCCCGCTTGTGCGTGTTAACATGCCCGCCTTAAAGCTGCCGTTGATTGCCACTGCTTGCCTCGCAACATTTACTCAATCAACCGCAGACAGACAATCATTACTGACTCAAGTGAGCCATGAGCGATCCTAGAAGCATACTCATTACCGGCGGCGCACAACGTATTGGCCTGCATTGCGCCAAGCGTCTAGTTGAGGAAGGTCACAGGGTCATCATCAGCTGTCGCGCACTGGATGCCCAGCGCGATGCCGCGTTGCCTGATGGCGTCGAAATTTTACTTGCCGACTTCTCGACCGTGGCAGGCATTCAGGGGCTGATTGATCAGTTGCATGAGCGCTCTGTCAGTCTGCGTGCGATCATCCACAACGCGTCTACCTGGATGGACGATCAACAAGGCCATGCGGCGATGCAGCAGATGTTTATGGTGCACATGCAGGCGCCTTACATGATCAACAGTCAGTGCGCTGACCTGTTTCCAGTAGATGAAACGGGTGACATCATTCACCTGAGTGACGACGTAACGCGCAAAGGCAGTGCCAAACACGTGGCTTATTGCGCTACCAAGACCGGTCTAGAGGGATTGTCACGTTCCTTTGCCGCGCAGCTTGCCCCTCGTATCAAGGTCAACTGCATCAGCCCGGCGCTGATCATGTTCAACGATACAGATGACGCCGACTACCGCGCCAAGGCACTGGCTAAGTCTGCCATGGGCATAGAGCCCGGCCCAGAGGTGGTCTATCAGTCGATTAGCTATCTGCTAGACAACCCATACATCACCGGAAGCAGCCTGCCCTTGAACGGTGGCAGGCACCTCAAATGAGCCGACGAGAAGACATTATGAGTCTGGAAAAATTGTCACAGAATTATCTCGAGATCCTGACCAACCTGGGTGAAAACCCGGAGCGGGACGGGCTCAAAGGGACGCCCGAGCGCGCCGCAAAGGCCATGCAGTTTCTCTGTCGCGGCTATGAGCAATCACTAGACGAGATCGTTAATGGCGCACTGTTCGCGTCAGACAATGACGAAATGGTGATCGTTAAGGATATCGAACTGTATTCGCTATGTGAGCATCACATGCTGCCCTTCATCGGCAAAGCACATGTCGCCTATATACCCACCGGCAAGGTCATTGGTTTATCCAAGGTCGCTCGTATTGTCGATATGTTCGCTCGGCGCCTGCAGATTCAAGAAAACCTGACCCGCCAGATTGCCGAGGCACTACAACAGGTCACCAACGCCGCCGGCGTAGCTGTAGTGATTGAAGCTAAGCACATGTGCATGATGATGCGCGGAGTAGAGAAACAGAACTCGTCGATGCACAGTTCGGTGATGCTTGGCGCTTTCCGCGACTCGGTCAATACTCGGCAAGAGTTTCTGCAGCTGATTGCCCGGAACTGACATGAATACACTCGCACCCGGCCTTGCGCGCATCCGTATTAAAGATCTGCGCCTGCGCACCTATATCGGCATCAACGCTGACGAAATCCGTAATCAACAGGATATCCTCATCAATGTGATCATCCTCTACCCGGCAGCGGATGCCGTAGCGGTAAACGATATAGAGCAGGCGTTGAATTACCGGACCATTACCAAAGCACTGATTGCCCACGTTGAAGGCAATCGCTTTGCTCTGCTGGAGCGCCTGACGCAGGAGCTGCTGGACATTGTAATGCAGCAGCCACAAGTGCATTACGCCGAAGTAGAAGTGGATAAGCCACATGCGCTGCGCTTCGCTGAGTCGGTATCCATCGCCCTCAGCGCGCAACGCGAACAAAGCCGCTAATTGACTTTGTTTGACCGCGTTTTATGCTTAGCGCGAAAGCTTTTTACAACGCTTTCGACGCCTTGACGGCACTCGTCGCACCTAAATGAACAACAGGAGTTGAGCATGACCAAACAGGAACGCCTTGAACTTGAAGCCGCCGCCTTTCGTAACCTGGTCAGCCATTTGAACAACCGCAAGGACGTGCAAAACATCGACCTGATGACACTGGCCGGTTTCTGCCGCAACTGCCTATCCAAATGGTACAAAGGCGCGGCAGACGACCTGGAGATCGAGCTGAGCATGGACGAGGCCCGCGAAGCAGTCTATGGCATGCCTTACGCAGACTGGAAAGCCAAATATCAGATCGAAGCCAGCCCACAACAACAGGCCGCCTTCGATCAGGCGCAGAAACAGGATAACGCATGACCCCCGAACAATTCGTCGCCCGCCTGAGCATGCCAGAACACTGCTTCGCAGACACGCTTAGCTACATCGCACAGCATTATCATTATCAACCAAGCGCCTTCGATAATGGCTCGTTGCACAACAGCGCAGAGCAAAATCAAGGCTCCTGCAAGGTACTGGCCATGGCGCAGGACCTGCAATTGACGGATCAGCAGACCCTAGCGTGTTTTGCGGAACACTATCAGGCAGTGTTAAGCGATCCCGAAGGCAGTGATCACGCCAACATCCGCGCAATCATGAATACCGGGCTTAGCGCGGTATCCTTTGCCAGCCCGCCACTGAAGCGTTAACGCGCCCCAGGAGACAATATGGCTGTCAAACTGCTAACCCCAACCGGTGACTTCCCCGCCTGCGGTCTGATCCGCCGCCTCGCGGTCGCCGGCTACGACCTGTTGCTGTTGCTGGCGGTACTGATGGTAGTGACCTTTGGCTATCTTGGCATTTACATCGGCTTTTACGGTGAAGCGGCAGCCCACCAGCAGGCCGATGCTGGTGGCTTCGTCGGCGATCACGTGCTCAGCCTGATTGTGCTATTGGTGACCATCGGTTTTTATCTGACATTCTGGACCATCAAGGGCCAGACTCTGGGCATGCAAGCTTGGCGCATCCGCCTACAGCAAACTAATGGCTACTCGATCACTCGCAAACAAGCGTTAATACGCCTGGCCGTTTGCCAAGTATCCTGGCTATGTGCAGGTCTGGGTTTTTTCTGGCAGTTCTGGGACAAGCGATCGCGCACTTGGCATGACATGGCTTCCAGCACGGAATTGGTCGTTTTGCCCAAGGGAACGTTTAAGCAATAACTCGCTGTTCCATGTCCATTCACCGAACGCCTGATTACCCCATAACCTGTTCAGGGTATGGCGTAAATCTCATACCCTGAACAGGGTTCGCCTTTTTATCAAGCACGTTGATACGGTAGTGCATGAGGCTACTGTGATCACGCATACCACGTGGTTCGCCCGCTTCCCGGCTTTTACCAAACGCCAAAAAACGGCGGCGCGTAAAACACTGCGCAGACAAACACACAGCGCCAATCAGCTCCTTCAGCCAGCCCTGCGTAGCAGAAATGTGCCCGCTACAAATAACAGCGCTATGGGTAAAAGCACCGCAATCAGCGGCGAAAAGCCAAATACCAGACTCGAGGGTCCCAGCAAATCCTGCACTATCTGGAAGCCAAAGCCGACCAGTACGCCAGTGAACAGACGCTGCCCCATGGTTACGGAGCGCAACGGGCCAAAAATGAAGGAAATCGCTACAAACACCAAGGCCGCTGTTGCCAAGGGCTGAAACAGTTTTTTCCAGAACGCTAGCCAGTAAGGCTTATTGTTCAAGCCCTGCTTCGACAAATACTCCTGATACTGCCAGATACCGCTGAGCGGGAGCACATCCGCATCGAGCAATACCACACGCAATAATCCGGGAGACAGGTGGATGTCCCAAATATCCTGGAACGTACTCAGCACTTCACTCTCACCATTGGTGGCAAAGCGCGTGGTTCGCACATCCTCCATCAACCAATCATTTTCCTGGACACTAGCGCGACGCGCGAAGCTGGCTTCCAGCAAGTGTCGTTCTTCATCAAAGCGATAACGCGTTACCCCATGCAGAACGCCGTCAGGTTGCACCGCATTAATATGGATAAAGTCATCACCTTCGCGATGCCATAAGCCCTTCGCCTTGACTGCCTCGTTGCTGCCCTCGGCGATTGCCCGACGGCTCTCGGCCAGGTTCTCGGTATACGGCGCTACATATTCGCCAACCAGTACACCGAGCACCATCAGTACCACCAGGGGCTTCATCACCGCGCCAATAATACGCGCAATGGACACGCCTGCTGCCCGCATAATGGTTAGCTCAGAATTGCTGGCCAACGTCCCCAAGCCCACCAAACAGCCTACCAACGCCGCCAGCGGTAGCAGATCATGCAACCGGCGTGGCACAGTCAACAGCACATACGTGAGCGCCTGCAGTGGGCCGTAGCCACCTTCCAGGTCATCCAGCTCATTGATGTAGGCAAACAACAGATCAAGCCCAACAATGATCGCCAATACAACCAGAATACTGAGAAGAACTGAGCTGCCGATATACCAATCGAGCTTACGCATGAGCACCTCCGGCAGCGCGGCTGTGCGCCAGCAGTGCTTGACGATTGAGCACCAAGCCGACGATCAGGAACAATCCGTGCACCCACCACAAACCCAACGCCGCAGGCGTTTTGCCGGACTCCATCCAGCCACGTGCACTGATCAACAATGCCAGATAAGACATATACAAAAGAATCGACGGCAGCAGCTTGAGAAAGCGCCCCTGGCGCGGGTTGACGCGTGCCAGCGGCACCGCAAAGAACGCGACTATGGGTACCAGCAGTGGTATCGCGATACGCCACTGCAGCTCGGCGCGCTCGTCCAGGCCGTCTTCACGCAGCAATTGAGCGGTAGACATCGCCTCGCGATCAGTCACCTCTGTCTGCACCTCGGGCTTGGGCAGCAATACGCCATAGGTATCGTATTCAATAGTGCGGAAATCAGCCTCTCCCGGCTGCCCTTCGTAGCGAAAGCCCTTATTCAACACCAGGTAACGGCTGCCATCTGCGTTTAGTTCCTGAGTGCCGGTAGCGGCGACCAGCACACCGAGCTTCGAGTCTTCGCCTTCGCCGCGACGCTCAGTGATGAATATGTCTTCCAATTGCGTACGGTCATCCGACAGGCCACCGGCATAGGTTACTCGCTGGCCGCTGCCCAGCGCCTGAAAGCGACCGGCAGCCAAGGTATCGAACTCGGTCAGAGCATCCTGCTGGTTAAACAACTGCTGAGTCATCAACACACCCGCCGGTGCAATCCAGAAACTCAACAACCCAACTATCAGCATTATCAGCAGCGCTGGGCCTTGCGTGTAACCAATGATCTTTCGATCGCTGATACCCGTGGCAGACAACACCGTCATTTCACTGTCAAGGTAGAGCCGGCCGTAGGCCAGCAAAATACCAAGGAACATGCCCAGCGGCAGAATCAAAACCATAAATCCCGGCAAGCGGTAGGCCATGATCATTAGGAGCACGCCAGAATCAAGTTGCCCGGCAGCTGCTTGGGCCAAGTACTTGATAAAGCGACCACTCATGATGATCAGCAGCAATACGCCGCTCACCGCAGCTAAAGTCTGCAACACCTCACGGCTCAGATAGCGAAAAACAATCACAGTAACTTCCTTGGCTCTGGGTCTTTAAGGGCTGGCGCGAATAGGCCAGAATGCAGAGCAGACACGTCTGACAGCACAAGGCTGAACAGATACCCACGGGATCGAACCCGTATTATCAGTCAATCAACATGATTTGTCTTGGGGAGTACCATGGAGTTCAACGTAAAGCACGGCGCACTGGAAACAATCAAATGCGGCGCACTGGTTGTCGCAGTCAGTGAAGGCAAAACTCTCAGCGGCCCAGCTGCCGACCTCGACAGCGTCTGCGGCGGGCAAATCAGCGCAACGCTGAAGAGTGGTGATCTTAGCGGCAAAGCCGGTGAGACACTGATGTTGTTAGCGTTACCCGGTATCGCTGCCCAACGCGTATTGCTGATCGGCAGCGGCAAGGACGAGGCTTTGAGCGACCGAGCTTGGCGGCGCCTGGCACAAAAGGCCATTGCCACCCTCAAAGGCGGCCCGGCCAGCGATGCGGTATTTGCGTTTTCCCAAGTACCGGTCAAAGACCGTGATCTCTACGCCCAAACACGGTTGCTGATTGAAACTTGCTACGACAATCTCTACCAATTTGATCAATTCAAAAGCAAAAAAGCCGACAAGCCCAAACTGAAGAAAATCGCTCTTTGGTCCGCCGACAAGGCCGATGCCGCTACGCTGAAGCTAGCCATCACGCAGGGCGCAGCGATCGGCGAAGGCATGAACCTGTCGCGTACCCTTGGCAATCTGCCCGGCAACGTCTGCACGCCAACCTATCTGGCCAAGGAAGCGAAGGCACTGGCCAAGGCGCACAAAGAGTTGGAAGTCGAAGTGCTTGAAGAGAAGGACATGAAGGCCCTCGGTATGGGAGCCCTGTTATCAGTCAGCGCCGGCAGTGCAGAGCCCGCCAAGTTGATCCGCATCAGCTACAACGGCGGCAAGGCCAAAGATCAGCCACATGTGTTGGTCGGCAAAGGCATCACCTTCGACACCGGCGGTATCAGCATCAAACCCGCCGCAACGATGGATGAGATGAAGTACGACATGTGCGGCGCCGCCACCGTGTTTGGCGTGATTAAAGCAGTGGTCGCCATGCAACTGCCCATTAATCTGGTCGGACTGATCGCTTCCGCTGAAAATATGCCGAGCGGCACCGCCACCAAACCAGGCGACATCGTTACGACCATGTCTGGCCAGACCGTCGAAATTCTCAACACCGACGCTGAAGGCCGCTTGGTGCTGTGCGACACCCTCACCTACGCCGAGCGCTTCAAACCTGCCAGCGTAGTCGATATCGCCACCCTCACGGGCGCTTGCGTGGTTGCGCTTGGCGGCCATACTTCCGGGCTGATGGGCAACAATGACGAATTGGTACAACAGCTGCTCAACGCCGGCAACCAGGCCAGCGACCGCGCTTGGCAGTTGCCGTTATTTGATGAGTATCAAGAGCAATTGGACAGCCCCTTTGCCGATATGGGCAACATCGGTGGCCCAAAGGCCGGCACCATCACTGCAGGCTGCTTCCTCTCGCGCTACGCCAAGGCTTACCGCTGGGCGCACCTGGACATCGCCGGCACCGCCTGGATCAGTGGCGGAAAAGAGAAAGGCTCTACCGGCCGGCCGGTTCCACTGCTAACCCAGTATCTGCTAAACCAGGCGGGCTAACGTCAGCAGCCGCAAGTTTCAAACCAGAAGCCGCCCTTAGCGCAGCGGCTTTTACTTGAAACTTGCGGCTTAACGATTGAGGCTGTGTTTTATGACCCGCATCGACTTTTACCTGCTCAGCAGTGACCAGTTGGCTACTCGCTTGCAGTACGCCTGTCGCCTGGCCCACAAGGCTTGGCAAAAAGGCCACCGTGTATACCTGCACTGCCAAGATGAAGCCGCCGCTGAGCAGCTTGACCAATTACTCTGGTCATTCCGCGAAGAGGCCTTTTTGCCCCACGCGTTACTCGGCGAGCAAACAGACGAGCCGGTGATATGCGGCAGCGGCGATGATCCTGGTGCGCAGCAAGATTTGCTGATCAACCTGAGTGACAACACCCCCGGTTTCTTCAGTCGCTTTGCCCGCCTGGCGGAAATCGTCGTTGAACAGGACCCCGTCCGCGTGCCGGCAAGGGAACGCTTCCGTTTCTACCGGGAACGGGGCTATCCTCTACAAACTCATCAGATACGGACAGCAGGATGAATCATGACGCAGCGCGACCCCTCGGAGCCCTCACGACTGCTGGAAGACTTGGAGTCGATTCGTACTCTGCTGGATGAGCAGAACGACGACCAGCCAGCCTCCCCCGACGATCCATCGGGTATCCCGCTACTGCAAGACATCATCGTCGAGCCTTTGTCTGCCGCCGCGCCCTCCTCTCACGCATCACCCCCTTACAGTCTGCCGCCGCGCCCTGCCGACAAGCCGCACAACCCTTTTTTGCCCTACGCCTCGCTTGCCAAGCTCGCTGAGGAGCGCATGCAGCTCGACCAATTATTGGCCGGCCAGATGCCACCCCCACCCACGTTGTCGCCCACTGCCGGCGCTCGTGAAGTACGTCTGGAGGCACGCTTGCAGGCAGAAGCACAGCTAATTCTGCAGGGCGTGATCGACGATCTGATCCCGACCATTGAAAACGAGTTGCGCAAGCGCATGCAGAATAAACTGCAGCAGATCGTCCGCGAACAACTGAAATAAGCCCTACGGGCTGGGCCATACCCCCTCCGGGCCGCTATAATGGCGGCTTTCTCTGCGCCCATTTCGCCAGCGGCCACTCGTGTCGCGCGACCGCGCTGATCGCCCATCAATAATCGGATAACCAGCACACCCATGGATAAGACTTACCAGCCGCACGCCATTGAATCTTCCTGGTACCAGACCTGGGAGCAAAACAACTACTTCGCTCCACAGGGTGCTGGCGAGTCCTACACCATCGCCCTGCCGCCACCAAACGTGACCGGCAGCCTGCACATGGGTCACGGCTTCAACAACTCGATCATGGATGCGCTAATCCGCTTTCGCCGTATGCAGGGCCGTAACACCCTGTGGCAGCCCGGTACTGATCACGCGGGTATCGCCACACAGATGGTGGTTGAACGCCAACTCGGCGCGCAAGGTATCAGTCGTCATGACCTGGGGCGCGACAAGTTTTTGGAAAAGGTCTGGGAATGGAAAGAAGAGTCAGGCGGTAACATCACCCGCCAGATCCGCCGCCTCGGCAGTTCGGTCGATTGGAGCCGTGAGCGCTTCACCATGGACGACGGCCTGTCCGAATCAGTCAAGGAAGCTTTCGTGCGTTTGCATGAAGACGGGCTGATTTACCGTGGCAAGCGCTTGGTCAACTGGGACCCTAAACTGCACACCGCCATTTCCGACCTGGAAGTGGAGAACCACGACGAGCAGGGCTCACTGTGGAATCTGCGTTATCCGCTGGCCGATGGAGCAACTACCGCTGACGGCAAGAATTACTTGATCGTCGCCACCACCCGTCCGGAAACCATGCTGGGCGATACCGCCGTGGCAGTAAACCCTGAAGACGAGCGCTACCAGGCGTTGATCGGCAAATATATCGAGTTGCCACTGGTCGGCCGACGCATCCCGATTGTGGGCGATGATTACTGCGATCCCGAATTCGGCACCGGTTGCGTCAAGATCACTCCGGCCCACGACTTCAACGACTATGAAGTCGGCAAGCGCCATTCGATGCCACTGATCAACATCCTCGACAAGAACGCCGCCATCCTTGCCAGCGCACAGGTTTTCAACATCGACGGCAGCGTCAATAACGAGCTGGATGCCAGCTTGCCCGCAGCTTACGCTGGCTTGGACCGTTTTGAAGCACGCAAGAAAATCGTCGAAGACTTTGATGCGCTGGGCCTGCTGGAAAAGATCGAGCCACACGGCCTGAAAGTACCTAAGGGTGATCGCTCAGGAGTAATCATCGAACCCTGGCTAACAGACCAGTGGTATGTCTCAACCAAGCCACTGGCAGAACCCGCCATCGCTGCAGTTGAAGACGGTCGCATCGAGTTCGTGCCTAAACAGTACGAAAACATGTATTTCAGCTGGATGCGCGATATTCAGGACTGGTGCATCTCACGCCAGCTGTGGTGGGGCCACCGCATTCCGGCCTGGTATGACGATGCCGGCAATGTCTACGTTGGTCGCGACGAAGCCGAAGTGCGCGCCAAACATAACCTTGGCGACGCTGCACTGCGCCAGGATGAAGACGTACTCGACACTTGGTTCAGTTCCGGCCTGTGGACGTTCTCTACTCTCGGCTGGCCCGAGCAGACCGAAGCTTTAAAAACCTTCCACCCGACCAATGTGCTGGTGACGGGCTTCGACATCATCTTCTTCTGGGTCGCCCGCATGATCATGTTGACCATGCATCTGATGAAGCATGATGACGGCAGCGCGCAGATACCTTTCAAGACAGTCTATGTGCATGGCCTGGTGCGCGATGGCCAAGGCCAAAAGATGTCCAAATCCAAGGGCAACGTGATTGACCCGCTGGACATCATCGACGGCATTGACCTCGAGTCACTGGTAACCAAACGCACTAGCGGCATGATGCAGCCAAAATTGGCTGAGAAGATCGAAAAGCAGACCCGCGCCGAATTCCCGGACGGCATCGCGCCCTACGGCACCGACGCATTACGCTTCACCAATTGCTCGCTGGCATCCACTGGCCGCGACATCAAGTTCGACATGGGTCGCGTGGAAGGCTACCGCAACTTCTGCAACAAGATCTGGAACGCCGCCCGCTACGTGATGATGCAGTGTGAAGACAAGGACTGTGGCGTAGCAGATGAAGCTGTAGAGCTGACGCTGGCCGACCGCTGGATCATCTCTCAGTTGCAGCGTACCGAAGCAGAAGTCACTCGTCAGTTGGACCAGTTCCGCTTTGATCTAGCGGCCACCGCGCTCTACGAGTTTATCTGGAATCAATATTGTGACTGGTATCTGGAGCTGTCCAAACCGGTACTTTGGGATGACAACGCACCGGCCGAACGTCAGCGTGGCACGCGTCGCACACTGGTACGCGTACTGGAAACTGCGCTACGCCTGGCTCATCCGTTTATGCCCTTTATCACCGAAGAAATCTGGCAACGCATCGCGCCCATGGCAGGCAGAGCGGGCCGACTATCAT
>Ga0207892_1000156_pt1 | contig 18823 bp, 19 predicted proteins | sample LinPmetageLP54_FD_184063 | JGI IMG/M metagenome (GOLD analysis project Ga0207892, IMG submission 184063) | Marine viral communities from the Pacific Ocean - LP-54 (SPAdes) | ecosystem: Environmental > Aquatic > Marine > Oceanic | place: Pacific Ocean | collected 2010-02-09 | reverse complement strand
GGCTGTAACATTATAATTATTGCATGACTGATATCTCATGGCTGCTCCTAACCTATAAAGTGCCGGCAGAGCCCGCATCGAAGCGCATTGCCCTCTGGCGTAAGCTAAAGGGTCTGGGGGCGGTTTATCTGCAGAATGGCGTCTGCCTGCTGCCCAAGACCGACAGCCATGTGCGGCGATTGAAAATGTTGGAAAACGACATTGCTGAGATGAAGGGGGACTGCGTTATCCTGGAGACGCTGGCCCTGGACAAGGCGCAAGAAGACAAGGTTGTTGCCCGGTTCAAGGCGGACCGGGACGATGCCTATGAAGAATTCATCGACAAATGTGATGATTTTGAACGCGAGATCGCAAAGGAGATCGCGGCGGATCACTATACTTATGCTGAATTGGAAGAGAATGATGTCGACCTGAAGAAATTACAGGGCTGGTTGGAAAAGATCAAAGCGTTGGATTTTTATGGGGCCGCGCAGGCTGGGGAGGCCGGACGTCGGTTAAAAGGGTGTGAGGCCCTGTTGGATGACTATGCCAAACGTGTCTTTGAGGCGCATGAAGAAAACCTGTGACCATCTACAACTCTTGGGGGTATGCGTTCATGATGATAACATCCGCGGAAACCACAGCCATCGGGGCGGCCTTTTTGGCGTCGGTGGTGGAAGTAGTTGAGGCCTTTACGATTGTGCTGGTTGTTGCCACGTTGCGTGGCTGGCGCCCAGCGATCCTGGGAACCGGGGCTGCTTTGGCGGTACTGGCATTGATCGTCTTGATGCTGGGGCCCCTATTGGATCAGGTCCCAATTCATGTTTTGCAACTGAGTATCGGAATTCTGCTGCTGTTGTTCGGCATTGGCTGGCTGCGTAAAGCGGCCTTGCGGGCAGGCGGTGTGATGCCGCTGCATGACGAGGATGCGATCTTTAAGAAGGAAGCTGCCTTGTTGGATGAGGAATCCAAGCGTCATCAGAAATCCTTAAACTGGATCGGTGGAATCAGTGCATTCAAGGCCGTCCTGCTGGAAGGGTTGGAGGTTGTCTTTGTCGTTATTGCGGTCAGTGCGGGGCGTGGATTGTTGGTCTCCGCCAGCCTGGGCGCGGCGGCTGCCTGTGTTCTGGTGCTGGCTGTCGGTGCGGTGTTGCATCGTCCCTTGTCGAAGGTGCCGGAGAATACGCTGAAATTCGGTGTTGGTGTGATGTTGTCCGCCTTTGGCGTGTTTTGGACCGGTGAAGGGTTGGGCGTGGAATGGCCGGGCGCGGATTTGGCCCTGTTTGTATTTGCGGCCCTGTTCCTGGCGGTTGGATTGATGGCTGCCGCCATGGCCAAACGGATTAAGGGAGCGGTCGCATGATCACCATTTTGAAAGACGTCGCTGAAGAACTCTACAGCATGTTTATGGGCGATATTTGGCTGTCCATGGCGGTATTAGCTGTTGCCGCGGGGACTGCGGTAATTACAGAACTAACCCCGCTCGATCCGTTGATCGGCGGGGCTGTACTGTTGGTCGGCTGTCTGCTGGTCGTGATCGGCAGCGTGCGCCGGTCTGCCTTAAAAGCGAAGTAACGGCCTATTCGGCAGCAGCGATGGCGCGACGCTGAGCCCAGACAGCAGGCGTGCCGTCGGCGGCGGGTTGATAATAGTGGGACAGTTCGCCCATCGCCTCAATCCAGCCTTGAGCCTCTGCGCCGTCCTTTACCTGGAAGGCATCAAAACCTGCGCGCTTCATGAACAGATATTGGTCGCGCAGGACATCCCCCGTGGCGCGGACTTCACCCTGGAAGCCATAGCGCTGACGCAGCAGGCGCGCGGCGGAATAAGACCGTCCATCGGTGAATTTTGGGAAGTCCAGGGCCACCACTTGCAGGCGAGGCAGGTCTGCGGCAATTGCGGATACATCATCGCCTGGAACCAGTTTCACGCCCAGTTCCGCGCGGCTGCGCACCAGCGTGTCACGTTCTGCCAGAAAGCGTTTATAGGAAACGATGGTTGGAATGTCTGCCTGGACAGGAGTGTCATCCGCAGCAACCAACCATTGATCTGACACTTGGGTACCATTTTTAATCAGGGCCATTGTCTTCACTTTCTATGGGTTAGGCGGCTTTAGGGCCGTACAGGTTTTCCTTAAACGGGGTGTGACCCACCCGTTCCAGGGTATCAATGAACCGTTCCGCGGGGTCTTGACGCAGCGACAGATAGGTCTCCACAACATTCTCAACCGCGTCGATGATGCCATCCGCACTGAAACCAGGGCCGGTGATGTCCCCAATGGCAGCCGCATTATCGGCCCGCCCGCCAAGGGTCAGCTGATAATGCTCTTCCCCTTTCCGATCGACGCCCAGAATGCCGATATGGCCGACATGGTGATGACCACAGGCATTGATACAGCCGGAAATCTTGATCTCCAGATTGCCGATATCGTATTGCCGGTTCAGATCTGCAAACCGGTCGGAAATCTGTTGTGCGATGGGGATCGCGCGCGCATTGGCCAGGTTGCAGTAATCCAGGCCCGGACAGGCAATAATATCGCCCGCCAGCCCGATATTGCCTGTGGCCAGACCGGCTGCGACCAGCTTGTCATAGACGGCAGGCAGGTCCGACAGCTTCACATGGGGCAGAACCAGATTCTGCTGCAGCGTTGCGCGGATTTCACTGTCCAGTGCATAGGCATCAGCAATATCAGCGACGGCATCCATTTGATCGCCGGAAATATCACCCGGAATGCCGCCCGTGGGCTTCAGGGAGATATTGACGATGGCATAGCCTGGCTGGCGATGGGTAACGACATTGCTGCGCACCCAATGGCGGAAGTCGCGGTCTTCAAACCGGCGGGCCTCGTACCCGGTATCGGTATCCGCCAGGACCTCAAAATCCGGGGCACGGAAATAGGCGGCGATGCGATCGCGTTCTTCGGCGGGAAGATCGACGCTGGTTTCCTTTTTCAGGTTCGCCCATTCGATTTCAACAAGGCGGCGGATTTCGTCAATGCCAACTTCATGGACCAGTATCTTGATGCGCGCCTTATACTTGTTATCGCGCCGGCCCAGCATGTTATAGACCCGCAGGATTGCCTCCAGATAGGACAGCAGATTGTCCCTGGGCACAAAGTCACTGACCGTTTTGGCAATGAAGGGGGATCGCCCCTGACCGCCACCGATCATGACTTCGAAGCCTGTTTCACCGGCGTCATTTTTCTTAATCGTCAGGCCAATATCGTGTACGCGTACGGCGGCACGGTCATTGGGCGCACCGGTGACGGCAATCTTGAACTTGCGCGGCAGGAAGGAAAATTCCGGATGGAAACTGGACCATTGCCGGATCACCTCTGCCCAGATGCGCGGGTCTTCATATTCATCCACGGCCGCACCCGCATAGGGGTCTGCGGTGGTGTTGCGGATGCAGTTGCCCGACGTCTGGATAGCGTGCATTTCAACCTTCGCCAAATCCTCCAGGATATCGGCGGTATCCTCCAGTTTGATCCAGTTGAACTGAATATTCTGGCGGGTGGTGAAATGGCCATAGTCCTTGTCATACTTGCGCCCGATATGGGCCAGCATGCGCATTTGCTTCGCATTAAAGGTGCCATAGGGAATGGCGACGCGCAGCATATAGGCGTGGATCTGCAGATACAGACCATTCATCAGCCGCAGCGGCTTGAACTCGTCTTCTGTCAACTCACCCGACAGGCGACGTGCGATCTGGCCCCGAAACTGGGCGACGCGTTCCTTTACAAGTGTTTCATCAAATTCATCATACCGGTACATTATGCGGCCTTTCCAAGGCTGTCTGCCTGTTTGCCCAGATCCAGACGTACGGTTGGACCCAGGGCACGAATGCGTTCCTTGTTTTTGGTGGGGACGGGCTTGCCATCTTCCAATTTCACATCAATCGGCAAGGCGTCCACAACGGTGCAAGCCTTTGTCGCTTGTGCGGCGATGGCTTCCATTGCGGCCAGACTGTCGGCGTCCTCTGCAACCCGTGCGTCATAAACGCTCTCGCTCCAGCGACCAGTGGGGGTCAGCCAGACGGCGATGCCATCGATCAAACGATTTGCAGTAATGGCTTTCAGGCTCATGGTGATTTCCTCTTGTATCAGGCGCTTAAAGCGCGGGGCAGCGGATCGGCGCTGCCATGCCGCAGGGTTTCGTAACGGGTATTGGCGGTTTGGCCAGGCAAGGCCAGGACAACAACTGTCTTGCCGGCACTTCGCGCTATTTCAGCACGGTGCAGGGCATCGGCCGGGCTGCAGGTGATCAGGCGGTCGGCATCCCGGCGCACCAGTTCCAGTGCGGATGCCCCAAATTGCGCATCGTGCAACAGGATATCGGCGCGCTGTAACTTGCGCAGCGCCCGCAGGCTCAACAGATCTGGTTCATTGGGAGAAAGTTCCACAATGGTGATGTGACCATCGACCTGGTGATGCACATCACGGCCATTCAACGCAGTCAGCATGGCTTCATTCGCGCCGCTGTCATCGCCCTCCAGAACCTGTTGCGCGATGGGGCCGTCAAAGAATCGCTCCCAAAAGGCGCGGCGCAGGGGGCCTTCCGAAATTGTGGCAGTGACTGCGCGACGAAACCGCTGGGAAAATGCCGCCAGGGCCCCCAGGCGAGAAGGCAGGATGGCTTCCAGCGTTTCGCGTACCGACCGCGCCAGGATCGGGGCGGCACCGCCCGTGGCGATACCGATGATCACCGGATTGCGGTCCACGATGCTGGGGATCAGAAAGTCGCACATTTCTGTACGATCCACCGCATTGACCGGCACCCGATGGGCGCGCAGTCGCGCGACGCTGGCCTCAGCCTCTGCATCATCATCGGTCGCGACAATGCCAATGGCTGCATTTTCTGCGATATCCTGATCGGTTAGGGCGCGGTAATGCAACGTGACCCGACCTGTAGCTGCCATTTCTTGAATGTCACTGACAGCAGGGGCCTGACTGAAAACATTAATCTTTGCCGCAGTCCGGGCGATCAGGCGCAGTTTACGCAAAGCAGCATCACCACCGCCAACGACGATGATTGCTTTGCCTTCCAGGCGCCAAAAGGACGGAAATACGTCCATGATACAGTCGCTTTCGTTTCGCGTTAATTCACACTTATAAATGTGTGAATAATGTTATAGACAAAATATAAGTGTGAATTAGTGAATTGTCCAGTCAGATCCTATAATTTAAGTATGAATAGTGGGATTAAGTGTTTGGCAGGTGGGATGGTTCTATTCTCCCTCCCCCCCTCAAGGGGCAGGGCTATCGCATATGAGCGAAGAGCTTTGTGAGGAAGGCATCATCCCATCCGGCGCGTTTGATTTTGCCCTTGATGGAGCCTTTGTCGTCATTGGCTTTGATGATGTTGAGGGCGAGCTTGCGCAGGAGGGAGAGGTTTTGGGGGCCGTGGCCGACGCGGTTTCTGGCGGCGTCCTCGCCCATGGCGACATCAAGCATCCAGTGGAGATTGTTTTCGATGCCCCAATGTGCGCGCACTACTGCGGCCAACCGCTCGGCGTCCAGGCAGGTGGAGAGGATGTAATAGCGGGTGTGAACCGTCTCGTTGCCATTGGCGGATTGGCGCACCGCCTCGACGCTGGCGACGGCGCGGACATCGGCGAAGCCATGGCTCTGTTCCAGTTCGGCAGCCGGAACGATCCGGGCGCGGCGGACCTCCGAGCGGTCATGACCTTCTTCCACGTCCGTGACGATGCTGTCGGCAGGCCCGGCCATGAGGCGCCGTTTGACCTCGGCGTACAGGTGCGGCTGATTGCGCTTGACCGCCAGGGCGTAATCGCCGCCGCGTTTACGGATGGCCGCGGCGACATCCTTGCGGCAGTGCAGGGCGTCGGCAGTGACGATGCAATCCTCAAGGTCGAGCAGTGCCAGCGCCTCGAGCATGCCGGCCACCTCATTGCGGCCTGGAGCAAGACGCTGGGCGACGACCATGCGCGCCTCAGCCGCCCAGACATTGACCAGATGCAGCGGCGCGTGCCGAGCCCCTCGCACATAGGCTCCCTTGAGCGCCTTACCGTCGATCGCCACCACGCCTTCGATCTTGTCCGCAAAGCGCCGCACAAAGCCCATGAAGGCTGCCTCAAAAGCCTGCGGGTCGAGCAGGCGAAACACCCGGCTGAACGTGTCGTGGCTCGCCGGTCCGTGCGGCATCTCTACAATCTCACGCAGAAAACGCTCCTTGGACCGCGCGAACAACGCCATCTCGACGCAGGTCTGTGCGCCGCACAAGGTCGCTGCCAAGGCGATGAAAACGATCTCCAGAAGATCATGACGCACATTCCCCGCGCGCGGGTCCGGCAAATCCCCGAACGTGTCTTCAAACTGCTCCATGAGGTCCTCCGCAAATGGAAAACCTCCTTAGAATCCTGTTCGCCGCCTATGGCAAATCTGCCATATGCGATTCCCCTGCCCCTTGAGGGGGGGAGGTTGGGAGGGGGGGTGTTCTCTCCTCCGTAATCCAGTCTGATGCAGGGAAAGGCCTTGCGGCCTATCACCCCCACCCCAACCCTCCCCCCTCAAGGGGGAGGGAGTAGATAAGGCCGTCCTCCCCCCTCAAGGGGGTGGGAGTATATCGAGCCGTCCCCTCAGAAAAATCGGACCAACCTGCCCTAAGACTTATCCAGCCGGAAGGTGCCGCCGTCTTCGGCGGTGGCGTAGATGCCGTCGGCTTTTTGGCGCAGCAGGCGGTCTGAATCGGCGCGGCGGAATTCTTCCAGCAGATGGGCGATTTCTTCTTTATTGATATCCAGGCGATTGAGCCCCTCTTCTGCCAATTTGACAGAGCTTTCGAAGGTATCGCGGATCAGGAAGTCCGCCCCGCTGTCCAGCAATTCCAGCGCATGCACCCGATCATGGGCGCGCGCCATGATGCGAACCGTCGGGAAGCGTTTGGCGATCACTGCAATCGACCGGGTGCAGGCGGCGGCATTGTCAATCGTGACATAGACCAGATCGGCCCGCCCGACGCCCGCTGCTGTCAGCACATCAATGCGCGTGGCATCGCCGAAATAAACCTTGGCGCCAAACCGTTTCGCCGCCTCTATGCGCTTCGGGTCCGCGTCAATGGCCGTAACCGAAATGCCCTTCATGCGAAAGATCTGACTGACAATCTGGCCCACGCGCCCAAAGCCCAGAATAACCACACTGTTGGTTTCTGTCTCATCGGGGCGCGGCAGGTGATCTGTGGAGGCCGGGGCGCGGCGCTTCATGGCCTCTTCAAAGGAAAGCCGCAGCAAGGGCGTAAAAGCCATAGACAGCGTAATCAGAGCGGAAACAAGGTCCGATTGACCATGTGACACCAGCCCAAGGGACAAGCCTTGCGCGACAATGACAAAGCCGAACTCCCCACCCTGGGGCAAAGTCACAGCGATGCGCCCGGCATCTTCCCAAGAGGATTTGAACAAGCGACACAGGATCAGAATGATCGTCCCTTTCAAGGCCATCAGCAGGATCGCCCCGCCTAGCACCAGCGGCCATTGCGCCAGGACCACCGTCCAATCAATCGTCATTCCAATGGCGATGAAGAACAATCCCAGCAACAGGCCCCGAAATGGCTGAATATCCGCTTCTATCTGATGGCGATATTCACTTTCCGCCAGCATGACTCCGGCCATAAAGGCACCCAACGCCATGGACAGCCCGCACCATTCCATCAACAGTGCCGATCCAATGACAATCAACAGCGCCGCTGCAACGAAGATTTCACTGGATTTGGTTTGGGCAATCACCCCGAAAACCGGGTTCAGCAGGAACCGCCCAGCAAGCACCAGCCCAAGAATGGCCCCAATCGCCTGAGCGGCTGGTACCCAGGACAGGTCCTCTCCAGAGGCGACATATATCCCCAAGGCCAGCAAGGGCGACAGAGCCAGAATTGGCGCGATGGCGAGGTCCTGCAACAGCAGGATGGAGAATGCGCGGGTGCCATATTGCGTGTTCAGCTCTTTGCGTTCCTGCATCAACTGTAAGGCAAAGGCCGTCGACGAAAGAGACAGGCCAAGCCCAATCAGAACCGCTGTCTGCCAGGAAACGCCGATCACCATCACGCCAAACACGCCGATCAGAAAGGCGGTCAGGCAGACCTGAGCCGTCCCCAGGCCGAATATATCCGCCTTCAGCGCCCAAAGCCTGGCCGGTTTCAATTCCAAGCCGATCAGAAATAACAGCAGAACGACGCCGAATTCAGAAAAGGCAAGAACGCTTTCTGCATTGCCGACAATCGCAAAAACATGGGGGCCGATAATCGCCCCGGCGGCCAGATAGCCCAGAACAGAGCCGAGCTTCAAACGCTTGAAAATAGGGACTGCAACTACAGCGGCGGCAAGATACAGCGCGGCATCTTGAAAAATTGTCAATTCACCGCCAGCCGCCATAGCCCCGTATGCTCACCCTTTTTGAAACCAAACCCTGTTGCCTTTTAGATGTAGCACGGTTCAATTTCACCACAAAGGTAATGTTGCACCGCGAAAAGTAAGCTATGCGCTAAGGGCGGTCGAACAAACCGTTCAAGCCTGCCTGACTGGCCGCGCAAACACCGCGTTCTGTAATCAATCCGGTGACCAATCGGGCCGGCGTGACATCAAAGGCATCGTTGCGGGCAACAACATCCTGTGGCGCGATATCGACGGTCACGATCTCCCCCGCCTCCGTGCGTCCGGTAATGCGGGTCAGTTCTGCGCCGCTGCGCTGCTCTATCGGGATTTCCGCAACGCCATCCTGAACGGTCCAGTCAATCGTGGTCGACGGCAAGGCGACATAGAAAGGCACCCCGTTATCCTGGGCCGCCAGGGCCTTCAGATAGGTGCCGATCTTGTTACAGACATCGCCCCGCGCCGTGGTGCGATCGGTCCCGACGATGCACAGATCGACAAGTCCATGCTGCATCAGATGCCCACCAACATTATCGGCAATCAGCGTATGGGCAACGCCATGGCGCCCCAACTCCCACGCTGTCAGGCTGGCCCCCTGATTGCGTGGGCGGGTTTCATCGACCCAGACATGTACCTTTATGCCCTTCTCATAGGCCATATAGATCGGGGCCGTCGCGGTGCCCCAATCCACCGTGGCCAGCCATCCGGCATTGCAATGGGTTAGAACATTGACAGCCTCGCCCGCCGGTTTCTTGGCCGCGATGTCTTCGATCAGGTGCAAACCGTGCTGACCAATGGATTTACATATCTCAACGTCCGCATCACAGATCTCCGCTGCGCGCTCCCAGGCCAACGCCGCGCGCTCTGCTGCGGGGCGATTGTCCAGCAAGGCGCGCATCTCGTCCAGCGCCCAGCGCAGATTAACCGCCGTGGGGCGGGTGCGATACAGCCGCGCATAAATTGCCTCAACCGCCGTGTCACTGGCATCTTCCTCCAGGCCCAAACAGAACCCATAGGCCGCCGTCGCCCCGATCAAGGGCGCACCCCGCACGATCATATCCTCAATAGCGAGTGCCGCCTCTTCCAGGCTGGTCAAACGTAAGGTCTCAAAACTGTGGGGCAGTTTCGTCTGGTCAATCACCGCAACAGATTTGCGCGGTTCCTCAACCCAAATGGTGCGATACGGCGTGCCGTTGATTTCCATAATGCCTCAGGTCCTATCTGATTTGAATAATGCGCATGCCGACAGGGGATTTCATCTGCAAAGCCTGATACTTGGTCCAGTCCAACGTATCACTCCACACCCTATCGGCCGTCAGAACCGGTACATTCAGCCGAAATCCAAGTGTAATACAGGCACGATCCCCTAAGGAAAGCCCAACATTCCGCGTGAACAGGGTCATGCGACCAATCTCAACCGCATCAATTGGCGCAAGATCCTGTAACTGTATTCCCAGGGCAACGGCATATCGTAATGGTTCATCCGCTTCAAAACCATTTCGCACGAACCATGCTGATGCTTCTGCCAAATTCACTAACGATAGATGCAATGGCACTTGATCGACAGTGTAAGCATGGACAATTTCAGCCCCCGCTTCGCCTTTGAAATACGCCAACAATGCGGAAGTGTCGATCACCACTCCTGTCATGACTGGAGTTTCTTTTGGCCTCTTGGCCCGGCCATTTCACGTTCCTCTAAACGATACTCTTCGCGACGCTGTTTAAGGAAATCATCAACGATGGACTCGTCCGCGCGATCCTCCAAAACAGCCCGCATCCGGGCGCGGATATCCAACAGGGAAATTTCGGCCGTCGGCGCGCCTTCAATCAATTTCGTCAAATGGTTCCGCAAGTATGATTCCATACTTTCATTCGACTGTGCCGCCCGAACACGCAGCGCCTTGTACACGTCATCTGGTACATTTCGAATATTGATTGTCGCCATGGCATCCTCCAATTCTGATAGCAATGATATCACCGCCCTCAAAAAAGGTGAAGTCTCAATCGCGGGGCTGCCTGCCATAGCTTTTAAATTTTTCCAGCACGTCAGTCATCTGTTCATCATCCAGAATGACGGGTGTGCCGCCTTGGCGGGCATGGTGATATTGTCGGGCCAGGCTTTCAACTTCAATGGCCAGCGCCAGAGCGCGGTCCAGATCTCCATCAAAGCAGATCATGCCATGATTGGCCAGCAGGCAGGCTTTTCGCCCGTCCAGCGCGGTAATCATGGTTCTGGATAAGTCTTCAGTGCCGAAGGTTGCATAGTCAGAACAGCGGATATCCACGCCCCCGGCCACAGCGACCATGTAATGGAAGGCCGGGATACCTTCACGCCTGCAGGACAAGGCGGTGCAGAATGTTGGATGGGCATGGACGATGGCTTGAGCCTCCGGCCGATTTCGATAGATATCGGCATGCATGCGCCATTCACTGGAAGGCAGCAGTTGACCAGGCGCACATACCCCATCCAATTCCTGCAGAACAATATCCATCGGCTTTAGGGCGTCATAGGCAACACCGCTGGGCGTGATCAGCATGGCATCGCCAAACCGGGCGGAGACATTGCCCGACTTGCCCTGATTAATGCCAGACGCATTCATCGCCTTGCAGGTATCAATGATCCTGCGGGACAGGGCCTGTCGTGCATTGCCTCCTGAAAGTGTCATGTAATTCCATCCCGTACCAGCTTGTACGCATACGCATCATACAGCGCGATGACGGAAGCATCGATGATGTTGGCGGAAACACCAACCGTCGACCAGCGCGCACCTTCTTCGTCTTCGCTTTCAATTGTCACGCGCGTGACGGCATCGGTTCCCGTTGATCCTTTGGGCGGCGGCAGGATGCGCACCTTGTAATCCACCAATTGCATCCCGGCGAGGTCTGGATAGATTTGAATGACAGCCTCCCGCAGAGCCGTATCAAGGGCATTGACGGGCCCATTGCCCATGGCGACGCGCATGATCTGGGTCCCCTTCAACTCCACCTGCACGGTTGCCTCAGACTCAGTGATCAGGTTTCCGACGGCATTATGGCGACGCTCGTCCATGACCCGAAAGCGGCTGATATCAAAATAATTCGGGACTTCTCCCTTTGCCGCCCGGGCCAGCAGTTCAAAACTGGCCTCCGCCCCATCATAGGCATAGCCCTGGAACTCCCGTTCCTTAACTTTTTCCAGCAGGCGGCGCAGGGCTTCTTCCCCAATCTCAACCTCAATTTCTTCCAGACGGGCCAGGATGTTGGAGCGTCCGGCCTGATCAGAAACCACGATATGGCGTTTGTTGCCGACCGTTTCCGGTGGGATATGCTCATAGGTCCGCGGATCCTTGGCAATGGCCGATACATGCAGCCCCCCTTTATGAGAAAAGGCCGCTGGCCCGACATAGGCCGCATGACGGTTCGGTGAACGATCCAATCGCCCATCCAGCAACCGGGACAGACCCGTAATCTCTGCAAGGGCATTCGGTTTAAGGCCGGTTTCAAAGCCCATTTTGAGAATCAGGCTGGGAATCAGGGAACACATATTCGCGTTTCCGCACCGCTCTCCCAGTCCATTGATGGTGCCCTGTACCTGCCGTACGCCTGCCCGCACCGCCGCCAGCGAATTGGCTACGGCATTTTCCGTATCATTATGTGCGTGTATCCCAAGATGGTCGCCCGGAATATGCTGTGTCACTTCGCGAACGATGGCGTCAACTTCGTGGGGCAGCGTGCCACCATTGGTATCGCACAGCACGATCCACCGCGCCCCGGCTTCATAAGCCGCCGTAACACAGGCCAGGGCAAAATCCTTATTGGCCTTCCAGCCATCAAAGAAATGTTCGGCGTCATACATCGCCTCCCCTTTCTTTTCCGCGGCCAGCCGGATCGAATCGGAAATCATGCGGATGTTTTCTTCCTTCTCAATCTCCAGTGCGACATCGACATGGAAGTCCCAGCTTTTCCCGACCAGGCACAATCCCGCCACATCGGCTTGCAATAACGGGGCAAGCCCGGGATCATTTTCAGCAGACCGACCGGGACGCCGGGTCATGCCAAAGGCAATCAACTTACTGTTGCTCAGGCTTGGCGGGTCCGCAAAAAAAGCATCATCCGTGGGATTGGCGCCGGGCCATCCCCCTTCAATATAATCAATACCCAGCCGATCCAACGCCTGCGCAATCGCCACCTTATCAGCGACAGAAAAGTCCACACCCTGAGTCTGCGCCCCATCGCGCAACGTCGTATCAAACAGGTATATCCGGTCAGTCATTTGCTTCTTTCATCCGTTCCAAACATCAACAATCTCATCTGCCACCCCTCAGATACCCGCTTGCGCGGGTAGGGCTCAATATCGTCACCCCGGACTTGATCCGGGGTCCAGAGCAACACGCACCTCTCTCACCCACTGCCCTGGATACCCGCCTTCGCGGGTATGACGCGGTACTTTCACCGCCACCCCTCAAAGTCTCGCCTTTGCGGGTATGGCTCAGTATCGTCACCCCGGACTTGATCCGGGGTCCAGAGCAACACGCACCCCTCTCACCCGCCGCCCCTGGATACCCGCCTTCGCGGGTATGACGCAGTATTGTCACCCCTATCCCTCAAAGTCTCGCCCTTGCGGGCGGGGCTCAATATCGTCACCCCGGACCTGATCCGGGGTCCAGAGCAACACGCACCTCTCTCACCTACCGCCCTGGATACCCGCCTTCGCGGGTATGACGCGGTACTGTCACCGCCACCCCTCAAAGTCTCGCCTTTGCGGGCGGGGCTCAATATCGTCACCCCGGACTTGATCCGGGGTCCAGAGCAACACGCACCCCTCTCACCCGCCACCCCTGGATACCCGCCTTCGCGGGTATGACGCGGTATCGTCACCGTCACCCCTCAAAGTCTCGCCTTTACGGGCGGGGCTCAGTATCGTCACCCCGGACTTGATCCGGGGTCCAGAGCAACACGCACCTCTCTCACCCACTGCCCTGGATACCCGCCTTCGCGGGTATGACGGGATAAGTGCAAAAAACCCGACTATTCAAACAGATCGTTGTATAGATCTCTCCAATTTGGGTTCTTCTCTTCTATCAGTTTTAACTTCCACTCTCGTCGCCACTTTTTTAACGCCTTTTCCCGCTGGATTGCGGAGTCCATATCTGGGCACGCTTCAAAATACACCAGTAAATGAACAGCATATTTCTTAGTGAAACCATCAAGGAGCTTTTCCCGATGTTGGGCCACTCGCTGCGGCAGATTGGATGTTACACCGACATACAAGGTTCCATTCCGACCCGATGCCATGATGTAGACAAACCCGCCCTGTGCCGCAGAAATCTTCATCCTATACTCCTTCATCCGTCACCCCGGACCTGATCCGGGGTCCAGAGCAACACGCACTCCCCTCACCCGCCGCCCCTGGATACCCGCCTTCGCGGGTATGACGCGATACTTTCAGCGCCACCCCCTCAAAGTCTCGCCTGCGCGGGTGGGGCTCAGTATCGTCACCCCGGACTTGATCCGGGGTCCAGAGCAACACGCACCTTTCTCACCCGCCGCCCCTGGATACCCGCCTTCGCGGGTATGACGCGATACTTTCAGCGCCACTCCTCAAAGTCTCGCCTGCGCGGGTATGACACTGTTTGATTAAGCCCGGCGCCATTCGGTGATGCCGCCTGGCTTGTCTTCCAGAATGACGCCCTGTGCCTGAAGGTCATCCCGGATCTGATCCGCTTTAGCGAAATCCTTTGAGGCCTTGGCTTCCTTTCGGGCCTCGATCTGTGCCTCTATGTCCGCTTCGGTCGGGCCGTCTGTTGGGGTGCCGGCCTTAAACCAGGCTTGCGGATCTTGTTCCAGCAGGCCCAGAGCATTGCCCAGTTGCAGCAATCGCGCCCGATCTTCAGGGATTGAGCGTTCACCGATATGGGCTTTTGCGTCCCGCTTCATGGATTTGTGCACAGCAACACTGAGCTGCCGAGCACTGGCAAAGAAATGTTTCAGGGCTTCTGCCGTGTTCAAATCATCGGACAGGGCCGCGACCAATCCCTGCCATTCCGGATCGTCGTCTGAAATATAGACGAACGGTTCAGACTGGGTATCGCGCAGTAATGTATAGAGACGATCCAGTTCCGCCTTAGCCTCCCGGCATTTATCCTTAGAGAAATCGAGGGGGGAGCGGTAATGGGTCTTCAACAGGACAAGGCGCAGGACCTCCCCTGGAAATTCCTCCAGCAATTCCGCGACGGTGTAGAAATTGCCCAGGCTCTTGGACATTTTCTCGCCCTCACTCATCAGATACCCATTGTGCATCCAATAGCGCGCGAAGCGGTCCTGACGGTCCGTTGGCGCATGGGCGCAGCAGCTTTGGGCGATTTCGTTCTGGTGATGGGGGAAAACCAGGTCGATGCCCCCAGCATGAATATCAAAATCCGGGCCCAGGAACTTTTCCGACATGGCGGAGCATTCAATGTGCCAGCCGGGCCGACCCTTTTCACACCACGGATTGGGCCAGCCTGGCGTATCACCATCGCTGGGCTTCCACAGTACGAAGTCCGCCGGATCGCGCTTGTAACTGGCAACCTCTACACGGGCACCCGATATCTGTTCATCCCGGTCCTTATTAGCAAATTTGCCATACTCTTCCCAGGACGGCACATCGAACAGCACATGACCATCGTCCAGCGCATAGGCATGCCCCTGGTCGATCAGTCTTTCAATCAGCGCAACCATCTCTGGAATGGTCTCTGTCGCGCGCGGCTCATGATCCGGGGGCAGGCAGTTCAGGGCTTCGCAATCCTCCCGAAAGCGTGCGACTGTGGTTTCCGTCAATTCGCGAATATCAATGCCCCGCTCCTTCGCACGCGCATTGATCTTATCGTCGATATCCGTGATGTTCCGAACATAGGTGACAATCGGATAGAGTGTGCGCAGCAACCGGGATAGGACATCGAACACGACCAGCGGGCGCGCATTGCCGATATGGATGCGGTCATAGACCGTCGGACCACAGGCATACAGGCCAACCTTGCCCGCTTCACGAGGCTCGAAAATGACCTTGGCGCGTCGGCTTGTATCGTAAATCTTTAAATCCATTGTGTTCTTCAATCCTGTTTTGTCATGACGAGGTGCCGCGGAAGGGGAGATCCTGCCGCGGGGTCTATCGTTTCACTGCCACCATTTCAAAGAGAAATCAGGTCAGCATCACCGACGACCGCCGCGCAATGCGACAGCCGCAAATAATAATGTCGATGATGATGCAAAAGACGGTCATTGTATTACAATCAATCGCTGGATTTCCTGACGCGACGCACTATACGCCCGAATGACCGGTTTGCAAGAGCCCAAGCCTATTGCGCGCGCGAGAACAGGTCGCGCATCAGTGTCTCCAGGGACGCGATATCCTCTACATCGAACGCATCGGGTTGATCGCTGTCGATATCCAAGACGGCAATCAATTCCCCTTTCGCGTTCCAAACCGGCAGAACCAATTCAGACTGTGTGGAAGAGGCACAGGCGATATGATCCGGAAAAGCGTCTACATCGGGTACCATCTGAACCTGCCCTGTGGTGGCACAGGCGCCACAGACCCCCCTGGAGAAAGGAATCACCAGACAGCCATGTCCGCCCTGATAGGGACCGATCTTCAGCATGTTATCGCCAACATTGCGATAGAATCCAACCCAGTCAAAACGATCATCGGCGTGGTATAATTCGCACACGGTCGTCGCCATCAATGAGATCATATCCGTTTCCCCATCTGCAATGGCAAGGACCCGTGCATTCAAATCCTTATAACGCCCTTCAACAGCCATAATTCACCCCAAACTGCCTTGAAAATCGATGCTGAAATCAACCGCTGTCAGATCCGCAACCAGACGCCCTGTCGCATCTGTGTCCAACCCCACCAATGGCGGCCTGACAACGCTCCATATATCGTTATGGGAATAATGGGCAACGGCTGCTTTCACACCCGTGATCAATCCATGATTCTGAAAGACTGTGCGAACTTTTCGCATTTTATCATTTGCGGTGTCCAGCGTGTCCTTATCCCCGGCGTGATAGGCATCAATCACGGTTCGAATGCCGGTCGGATTCACATTGGCGGTCGCACTGATGCACCCTGCCGCCCCATTGTCGAATCCATCCAACAGGAACAGTTCCGATCCCGGAAAAACATCAAAGTCAGGCACATTGTCCAGGATCGCCTTGGTGTTTTTCCAATCACCGGAGCTATCTTTCAAGCCTACCACACTATTGGGAAATGCCTGAACCAATCGTTGGATCAACGGCACGGACCAGCCCACCATCGCGAAGGGCGGAATATGATACAGATAGATTTTCAGTCGATCATCGGCGACCAGACGGATCACTTCGGACACATAGGCAAAAAGCCCGTCATCGGTCGCCGCGCGATAGAAAAACGGGGGCAGCAACAATACACCCCCTGCCCCCAATTCCACCGCTTGTTTGGTCAGGGCAACAGTATCCATCAGAGAACAGGTTCCGGTTCCCGGCATCAATTTTTCAGCAGGCACGCCAACTTTCACCAAAGCCTCAGTTTGCTTCATGCGCTCCGTCAGGGCGATGCTGTTGGCCTCACTGGTCGTGCCAAAAATCGCCAACCCGTCCAGCCCATTGGCCAATTGCCATTTGCACAAGGCCTGAAAACGGATGGTATCAACACTGCCATCTGCAGCAACAGGGGAAATGGTTGGCGACAAAACACCAGAAAACGGTCCGCGAGGCATAGCAAACTCCTAAAGGCAGGAACAAAATGAACAGATATCGCAGCGGTACAGCGATCATATGGCTTGATCAAGCATCCTGTCTAAAGACACCAGCCGAAAGTGACCGGTGCATCGCCTTGCGCCGCAATTTATCATCCATGCGACCCCATGCCCACTGCACCCTTCCGACCCATATTCATCATTCAACAGCATTCGGCAGGGGCGGCGATTTGCGGACAATCCGACGCAGCGCCATATTGGACTGAATGCGCGTAACATGCGGCAACCTGGACAGATGCGCCTTATGAATCCGCTCGAAATCCCGCATATCGCGCACGACAAGCCGCACCAGATAATCAGACTCCCCTGCCATCAAATGGCATTCCACCACTTCCGGGATTTCCACCACGGCGCATTCAAAGGCATTCAATGCAGTCTCGCTTTGGCTATCCAGCGCGATCTGCACCACCACGCCCGCTTCATAACCCAATGCGTCTTCATTCAACAGCGCGGTATATTGCTGAATGACCCCATTTTCTTCCAGCCGGGTCAACCGGCGCTGACAGGTCGACGCAACAACATGCAGCCGATCTGCCAGGTCGGAAATGGTGATACGGGCATTTTCCTGCATCGCGGCCAGAATGGCGATATCTACGGCGTCCAGCTTCATTTTCGAATAATCCTGCATTTTAATTCATTATTCTGCATAAATTATGCAAAAGCATCGTAAAATTCCAACGTGTTCGCAAGTACATTTCCATCGAACAAGCGTAGGATCACGCATCAAAATCAGCGGGACCTGCCACAATCCCGATAAGACCGAAGGGGAAACAATCATGCGCATTGGTGTGCCAAAGGAAATCAAGAATAACGAGTTTCGCGTTGGGCTGGTCCCGTTTGCGGTTCGGGAACTGTGTCATAACGGACATGACGTCGTTGTGGAAACCCAAGCCGGAGAAGGCATCGGGGTCAGCGATAAGGACTATCAGGCAGCCGGCGCGAAAATCCTTGGCAGCGCAGAGGACGTCTTCAAGTCAGCCGAAATGATTGTGAAGGTCAAAGAACCCCAAGCCACCGAATGCAAGATGCTGCGGGAAGATCAATTGCTGTTCACCTATTTGCATCTGGCCCCCGATCTGCCGCAAACCAAGGGATTGATGGAGTCCGGCTGTATCGCGATCGCCTATGAAACCGTGACCAGCCCGCGCGGCGGCCTCCCCCTTTTGGCCCCGATGAGCGAAGTCGCCGGGCGCATGGCCGCCCAGGCTGGCGCGCATTGCCTGGAAAAGGCGCAAGGCGGGCGCGGTGTTCTGATGGGCGGCGTGCCGGGCGTTCTGCCAGCCAAAGTTCTGGTCATTGGCGGCGGTGTTTCTGGAACCAATGCGGCGCGGGTCGCGCTTGGCATGGGGGCAGAGGTGACGATCCTGGAGCGGAACATTGCCCGCATCACACAACTGGATGATGAGTTTCGAGGAACCGGCCTGAAGACCTTATATTCAACCGTCGATGCCATTGAACGCAGCGTGCAGGATTCTGACTTGGTCATCGGCGCGGTTCTGGTGCCCGGCGCGGCTGCACCAAAATTGATCACCCGCGCGATGCTGCAAACCATGCTGGACGGATCTGTCGTCGTCGATATCGCCATTGATCAGGGCGGTTGCCTGGAAACATCCCGCCCCACCACCCATGCCGACCCGATCTTTATCGAAGAAGGTGTCGTGCATTATTGTGTGGCTAATATGCCAGGCGCCGTGGCGCGGACATCCACT
>Ga0207892_1000155_pt1 | contig 19116 bp, 19 predicted proteins | sample LinPmetageLP54_FD_184063 | JGI IMG/M metagenome (GOLD analysis project Ga0207892, IMG submission 184063) | Marine viral communities from the Pacific Ocean - LP-54 (SPAdes) | ecosystem: Environmental > Aquatic > Marine > Oceanic | place: Pacific Ocean | collected 2010-02-09 | reverse complement strand
CCCGCGTACGGGTTTTAAAAAACCGTGCATGCCATAACCATTTGTCCAGCCGCCCCTTGCGGCCGGTATTGGCGTTTCCCTCTAAATTGCCCTTGGGATATGGGTCATTGGCGTGGTCGGTCATTTCCGGGAAACCAGACCTTTCAAAATGGCGAAGGGGGAATCGGGATTGGGGCGCACCGTCACCGGACGCTGAGGTTTTTGTGTTTTTGCACTCGGCGTTTCGGGCTTGATGGATTTCCGGAGCGCATTGCGATTGCGCGTGGCAGGAACAAAGGCGGGTGGGTCGGCCAGGGCGTCCTGCGTTCCTTCTTTCAAGGGCGCGGGCTTGAAACCCAATGCCCGCATCACGCCAGCCAAAGCGGGGTCCTTTTCGGGCAGGCCGATTTGCGCACAGAATTTGCCATCGCCTAGAAATGGTGTCTTGCGCGGATGATGCCGCAATTTCGCGGTCAGTTGTTCCCAACGATCCAGCCGTAAGGCGATGGGCCCCAAGGGGGTATATCCCAACATCGGCCAGATCGGATCGGAAACGCGATCACGGGGCAGGCTGGGAGATGACGAATTAGGGATTTCAGGGACGGGAGAGCCGGACCAGGCGGACCACAGGATCGCCCTGGCGCGCACGGCCTTGATATCCATCAGCCCGGCCAGATAAATCCAATCGCGCCCAAACCGCAGGCCGATCTTGGTCAGGCTGGCCTGGGCGGATTTGCTGAGGGCCCCCAGAGTATCTGCGGCCTGCTTGCGGGTCAGGGCACCCAGATTTTCGCGCAATTGATACAATAGACCGCGCGCGGCCGCATCCAGACTGTGCGGGTCTATATCCGGGGCCAGCAGCGGCTTTAACCGTCGCAGCATGAAGGCATCCAGGAAGTTCTGAACCCTGATCCGCGCCCGTTCCGTCAGATTTGTGTCGGTCAGGCTGTTGCTCAACAAGACAGCGCGCGGCGATAACAGGGAATCCCCCTTGTCCGGGCGGGCGATTACCCGGCCCCGCCATGTGATGCGGCCTTCCGGGGTCATGCCAAAATCCTGATCCGGGGACTGTTCCAGCGCTTTGACGCGGCGCGGGGCGTCCTCCCCCAATGCGCGATGAGCGGCGGCCAGCAGAGCCTTGGCTTCGCGCCGGTCGGCGGCGTCATGGGGCTTGAAAGACAGGCCTTCGATATGGCCCACGACATGCCCTTCGACGACAACCTCGTCCTTTTTGGTCACGGCGGATAACAGGTCCGCCCCCTCGGCCCCTTTGGACCGACCCAAAACGGCAGCGCGTTTATCAACGAACCGATCCGTCAGGCGCTGATGTAGAGCATCCGACAGGGCATCTTCGATCTGGCGGGTCCGGGCCTGCCAGTCGGCGGCGCTGGTGATCCAGTCAACCCGATGGGTGATATAGGTCCAGGTTCGGATATGCGCCAAGCGGGCCGTCAGCGTGTCAATATCGCCGTCGATCCGATCCAGCCGCTCAATCTGATCCGATACCCAATCGGCGGGCAGGCGACCATCTTTATCGACCAGATAGGTAAAGATGTGCCCGATCAGGGTGGCGTGATGGTCGGGCATCACCTTGCGGAAATCAGGAACCTGACAGACATCCCATAACAGTTGCACGCGGTCCCGGCTGCCCGCTCGCGCCAGAATGCCTTCATCGCGCATCAGGGCGGCCAGGACCACCTGATCAGACGCGTCCCGGGCCCGGGTCAGTTCTTCCTGTTGGGGATGGACGTTCAGGCTGGCATAGAGTCGCCTGGGGGAGGCAAAATCCAGCGACCGATTGCGCCAGTAAATCTGACGGACCGGGTGGTAATCATGTTCTTCGACGCGGCGCAGGACCTCTTCATCCGGCGGCTTTACATTATTGGTAATGCCAAAGGTGCCATTGTTCATATGCCGCCCGGCGCGCCCGGCAATCTGTCCGATCTCTGGCGGGGTCAAGGGACGTCTGCGGGCACCATCGAATTTGCTCAACTGGGCGAAGGCAACATGGTCAACGTCCATATTCAGCCCCATGCCAATCGCATCCGTGGCGACCAAATAATCGACCTCCCCGGCCTGATACATCTCCACCTGGGCATTGCGGGTGCGGGGGCTCAATGCGCCCAGGACAACCGCCGTGCCGCCGCGTTGCTGGCGGATCGCCTCTGCCAGTTCATAGACCTGATCGACAGAAAAGGCGACAACCGCACTGCGACGCTTCAGGCGGTTCAGTTTCTGTGCCCCGGCATAGCTGAGGGTCGACAGGCGGGGGCGGCTTTCAATCACCGCATCGGGGATCAAATGCCGGATCAGGCCCGCCATGCTGTCCGACCCCAGGAACATGGTTTCAAACCGTCCCCTGGCATGCAGCAGGCGGTCTGTGAAAATATGACCCCGTTCCGGATCCGCACAGAGTTGAATTTCATCGATGGCCATGAAATCAACGGTTCGATCCATCGGCATGGATTCGACGGTACAGATGAAATAGCGCGGATTGGGGGGCAGGATTTTCTCCTCCCCCGTGATCAGGGCGACGGCGGACAATCCGACACGGGCGACAATGCGGTCATAGTTTTCCCGGGCCAGCAGGCGCAGGGGAAAGCCGATCATGCCCGACATCTGCCCCAGCATGCGTTCCACCGCTAAATAGGTCTTCCCCGTATTCGTGGGGCCCAGAACAGCGCGTATCTGCGAGTGCAAGGGTCTCATATCAAGACAGCCTAAACCATATGACCGGGTTCGTGAACCGCTGCGGCAAAACGAATTTCCTGCATACGTGATTCCTGTGCGAAGAACCAGCACTATGCGCATCCGTGAAATAATAAATTGATTGACTAATTTATAGATTGAATGATCAATCAACTTATTGAATGATGTGTCACCATATTGAAATACTATAGGAATTCGCCACTTGGCCCGACAGTCAATTGAAGATATTCGAAAGATTGAGCTGATCGATGCGGCCCTGGCCGTGATTGCGGAAGAGGGGCATGATGCCGCAACCACACAGAAGATCGCCGCCCGGGCAGGAATTTCGGCGGGGATCGTGCATCATTATTTCGGGGATAAGGCCAGTCTTTTGCAGGCAAGCATGCGCGCAATCCGAAAGCCTGTCGCCCGCGCCTATGTCGAAAATCTGGCCGCGCAGGGACTGACCACGACGGCGGGTCGCCCGGCCTTGGAGGCCTGCCTGGAAGCCCATTTGTCCCCAACCATTCTGACCGTGCGGCGGGCGGCGGCCTGGCTGCAGTTTACCGCGCGGGTGGCCTATGTCCCGGATTATGCCAGGGTTCACGCATTGGTCCGCAATCGCCAGATCGCCGCCTTGACACGGGCGGTTCGACCCCTGGTGCCGCATCAGGGGGATGCTGTTCGGATGGGGATACGACTGGCTGTCGCGCTGGATGGCTATTGGATGGAATGTGCAACCCGCGAAGGGGGGCTGACCGCCAAAGAGGCGCGTTTGGCAATTGATGCCCTGTTGTCGGATTCCGTTTGGTAAGAATGCCCAGTGCGGTTTAGACTCCCCCTCATGAAAACACTTCTTTCACGCCTTGGCGGTCTGGGCCTGGCCTGTCTTATGCTGACGGGTTGTTACCTGCCCAATAAGTTCGAACTGACGATGCAGATCGCACCGGATGGGCGATATGCTACAACCTATGACGGCACGCTGACGCAGTTACAGTTTCTCCAACGGATCGGGACGGGGGATCTGGTCGGCAATCAGATCGACGAATATGTCGGCATTTATGAAAATGATTTGCGCCGCAATTCCGGCTTTAAGGAAGTCACCTATCTGGGCAAAGCCGAATATCGGGTGAAATTCGACAAGCAGGGCAGTTTGGCGCGGGAAAAGCAGTTCAGCTTCCCGGAACGCAACGGCGTTGTCCTGGGTTTGCGGCGATGGACGGCGGCCAGCGCGGAAGGCTATATGGCCAAATTCCGGGCCACCAATCATCCGGCACTTCCCTCCCTGGCGGCGGCGAATTTCGCCAACGAACCCAATATTATGGAAGTATTCGGGGATCGCCTGCCCAAAAAAATGCGCGATGACCTTATTGCCAATGGGTTCTGGGTGCGCGGCAGCATTCGCATCTGGACCTCGGCAAAGGTCGGCTATCACAATGCGCAGGAAGTTGTGGAGGGGAATCCGACCCTCTATGTCTGGAACATTGACAGCCTGAACGCCCAACCGCCGGAAATGATCATGGCCTGGACCCCGCCCAGCCAGTAAGTCCCAACCAGTAAGTGAGGGCCAATAAGTTGGGGCCTTTCGTTCAATGCAGCCTTAAAAAAGGGATCACACATGAATTTTGACATCATTCTGGAAAGCGTGATGACGGGCTTTCCTTTCCTGTTCCTGCATTTTGCGCTGACCGTGGCAATCTGGCTGGTGGCGGTATGGGTCTATGCCCTGTCCACCCCCTACGCGGAAATGAAGCTGATCCGGGAGAATAATGTTGCGGCTGCCGTGACGCTGGGTGGGGCCATGCTGGGGTTGGCGATCCCCCTGGCATTTGCCATGGCGTCTAGTGTCAGCATGGCCGATATTCTGGTTTGGGGGCTGATCAGCATGGCCTTACAGATTGTCGTTTATCGTGTGATCGACCTTGTGCTCAAGGATTTACCGCGCCGTATAGAGGCCGGGGAAATTGCCCCGGCAGTTCTGGCGACGGCAACGAAATTGTCGATTGCGTTCTTTAATGCGGCGGCCATCTCAGGATAGGCGCAGCGGGGCAGTAGCGACGCGATGAAGCTGATCGACAAAATCGCCTTCCTGGTGCTGGGCATCGTGTCCCTGGCGTCGATCTTTGGCTTCTTTGAAACCAGCCCCGACCCGGATGCGCCGCGTCGCCCCGGCATCGCCCTGGCCCCGCCTCAGGGGGACCCGCTGCCGCCCCGCAATCCAACCCGCGATCCGATTGTCATGGTGGATATGGGCCAAAAGCCGACGACCAGCCTGGGGACGGCATTTTCGCTGGAATCCGCCGGTGTCTGGATGACGGCGCGCCATGTCGTTGATGGCTGTGACAGGGTGGGACTGATGACCGGCCCGTCAAAGGCCGCCAAGGTGAACCAGATTTGGATTCACCCCTCTGCTGATCTGGCCCTGTTGTCGCAATCCTTGCGGCGTCCCGCCCTGAGAATGGCGGATCGCGATCCGGTGATCGGAGAACAGGGCTACGGCGTCGGCTATCCGCAGGGAAAGCCTGGGGAGGTGGTAGGGACCTTGTTGGGGCGCGCGACATCGCGCAGCACGGGGCGATATAAGCTGGATGAACCCGTGCTGATCTGGACGGAAACTGCGCGCTTTCCCAATTTCTCCGGGGATCTGGCGGGGATCAGCGGCGGACCACTCTTCGCACAGGATGGCACTGTTCTGGGTGTCATCGTATCGGGTACCGTGCGGCGGGGGCGTTTCAATACGGTTGCGCCATCTTCCCTGACCCTTGCCCTGCAGGAAGCGCAATTGACGCCAGGAGATATCGGTGACACCGCCCCTGTGCCGGTCCCCATCGAAACCCAGGCCCTATCGGATCTGGGACAGCAATTGCGGCAGGATGGCGCAGTTGCTCAGGTTATCTGCCTGGTTAATTAAGGGAATATCGCGATACACGCGGAACCATTCCAGCAGGCAGATCCCAGCATCCTTCCTGTTGTGATACATGTCGCCCTGGACCCCGGATCACGTCCGGGGTGACGAGCGGGATTGTTTCAAATCACAGCCTGGCTAATCCACTCTCCAGGCGATTGAATGCTTCTGATAAGCGGTCGGGGGACAGGGCGAAGCACAGGCGGTACCAACCCTCCGCGCCGGGGCCAAAGGCGGTGCCCGGCGCGATGCCGACCTTTGCTTCCCGCACCAGTCGCTGACAGGTCTCCAGCGTGCGGTCCCCGGTCCCATCGATACGGAAGAACCCATAGAAGCTCGCGCTGGCCGGGCGATAGTCCCGCACCTTAGGCAGATTTGGCAGGCGTTGGTTGCAGATGTCGCGGCCGATGCGACAATGCTCGACAATCTGGGCAACAGCCCGCTCCCCCTCCACAATCGCCTGTATCCCGGCGCGCTGGATAAAGGTCGGTAGGCAGGAGTAATTGAACTCGATCATATTGCCCAAAACATCGCCCAGCTCTGGCGGATGGGTGATCCAGCCCATGCGCCAGCCGGTCATGGCCCAGCTTTTGGAGAAGCTGTTGACCACCAGGACCGGATCGTCGGGCTGTGCGATTTCCAGGAAGCTGGGGGCCGCGCGCCCGTCATAGACCATGCGGGAATACACCTCGTCAGAGACGATCCAGATGCCCCGCTCCCGCGCAAAGGCCAGCACTTCAACCATTTGCTCCCGCGGCATGACCCAGCCCGTCGGGTTGTTGGGCGTGTTGATGAAAATCGCCCGGGTGCGCGCGTCACATTGGTCATACAGTTTCTGTAAATCCAGATGCCATCCCCGCTGTGCGTCATTGTCCAGCACGGCATAGCGCGGCGTGCCCGACAAGGCGCGGACCACCGATTGCGCATTGGGCCAGACGGGGGAGATGATGACGGCATTGTCGCCTGGATCCAGAATGGTTTGAAAGATCAGCATGATCGCCGACATGCCCGATTGCGTCACGGTGATACGGTTGGGCGCAATGTCCTGCCCAAACAGGCCGGTGACATAGCCCGCCAGGGCCGCCTGAAATTCGGGCAATCCGCGCTTGTGACCATAGAATGTCTCCCCCGCATTCAGGGAGTTGATGGCCGTCTGGCGGATCTCTGTATCGGTCACCAGGTCGGATTCACCATACCACATGGCAATCACCGACGGATCCCCCAGCGCCAGTTTCGACACGGCCAGGATCTGCTGTTCTTCGATACCGGCAACGGTGGGGCGGATGTAACCAATCGACATGGCGGGCGCTTTCCGGAACGGGAGGGATGAGGGCAACTCTATCGCCAAAGTGGCCGAACTGACGGCGTGCTTCAAGCCAGAAACCGCGCCGCCTGACGAATGATGCGGATCGTCTCGTCCCATAGATGATAGTCCGCCAATTGCGCCAGCGGCACCCAGCGTGCCTGAACCGCATCATCGCCAGCCTGCAGCACCCCGCCAACCGGCCGGGCCGCAAAATCAATCAGCGTATAGTGATGCGACAGGTCGGGGGAACCGGGAAGGGGCGTTAGGGAATCCACCACATCGATCAGCCCCAAAATCTCAATCTCGATCCCCGTCTCTTCCAGCACTTCCCGGATGGCCGCAGCGCGAACCGTTTCCCCCCATTCCTGCCGCCCGCCAGGAATAGACCACTCCCCCACACGCGGCGCCCGCCCCCGCTGAACCAACAACACATCCATCCCGCCCGCCGAGGGACGCAGGACGACGGTGCCAATACCAATGAGGGGACGTTGCTGGGTCACGCGGGTTTCCTTGCAGGTTTTGTAACAAGTCTACGGGATGTAATTTAATCTGCAAACCGCGCGTCCCTTAGAGTCTTACAAAAAGCAGGAAGGAGGACCTTGAGGCCCAGGAAGCGCCCCAACCTATCGCGCAGGGGCCAGGAAAGGAAAAAAGGAGCGCAGCGACGACTTCCTCTCCTGGAACCCTGCCCACCGCCGAGGTGCGGAGGTTTGGGGGCAAGCCCCCCAAAGGTACAAGGTTCACAAATAAAAAGGGAAGCGATATGACTTTCCTCTTAACTGCTATGCGAACCATTTTACCGTTAATAGAATCGTTTTGTGGGAGTTGTATTAACTTGGAGTGGGAGCCGGAATTTTATCCGGCTAACGCTTGCGTTTTTGTTTGCTTCTTCAATACCAGCCTCGGCTTTGAAGAATGTAGCGACTGTGATCCCTCCACCAGCTTTTGCTTTGTCGCTTTCCTCGGCGGTCACGGCGACATCGAAGTCGACCATGCTGGCATACTGAAGCTCGTCATGGGTGCCATATCCAGTAATTATGATTCCCGCTCCAGCCCACTCTTTGGTATTCGTTCCACCGGAGAGAGTGGGGCTAGTGGTTGCGAATGCTTCTTTATTTTCGGTGTTAAATTGCTGAACTCCTCGAACAATTTGTTCGAGGCTTGCTTTAACAAAATCTTCAAGACTAAGCATTCGTTGCGTCTCCTGAGTTCAGGTTTGGTGGACATCGCATGATTTCTTCCTCTTATACTCGCGCGAGTAATGTTTCACCTGCAAGCGAAAAGGCGAAACCGGCACTCAAAGGCAATCCTAACGCGTTGCCAGTTCCCAAGCCAAATACGGCCAAAGATAACTTTGGATGGAAAGCCGGACCGAAGGAAATCAGCACTAAGGAAATTGGGGAAACTTTCACCGGGCGGGAAGTATCCCGGGAGAGTTTTGTCGATGGGAAAGGTTGGGAACGGCAACTGATCGGACAGACTGAGGATTTAACAACTCGCTTGAAGCGTGTCAGCATGACCGGGACTTATGGCATGCCTCTTAGATCTGGGTCCCAACAAGCGAAAACCCCCGGTTTCCCGAGGGTTTTCGATGGTGGAGCCAAGCGGGATCGAACCGCTGACCTCTACACTGCCAGTGTAGCGCTCTCCCAGCTGAGCTATGGCCCCTTATGTGTCGGTCCTGGACTTTTTCGACCGGCGGCGCGTGTTATACACGCCGTATCCGGTCTCGCAAGAGTTTTCAAGAAACCGACACAAAGACTTTGGGATTCTTACAGGTCGTCGTCGTCTTTTTTGGTGCCGACAACCGGAACATCATCGTCGTCCAGGTCGGATGTATCCTCCAGCACGCCATCATCGTCGTCGTCATCAACATCCAGAACGTCCAGATCATCATCGTCATCGTCGCTGTCATCATCCAGATCGCCGGATGACTTGGACGCGACTTTGGCTTCCTTCTTGGGCTTGTCGTCAGGCACCTGGTTGCGACCGCGCTTCAGCTTGGTGGCGGCTTCCGGATCGAAGACAGCCTCGCAGCTTGGGCAGATGATCGGGTCTTTCTGCATGTCATAGAACTTCGCGCCACAGCTGAGGCACAAACGCTTAAAGCCCCATTTGGGATTTGCCATGTCGCTGATCTCCTTCGGATTGACAGTAAAATTAATATTTTCGGAGGCTCCCTATAGAGCAACCGCGACCGATACGCTAGGGCGATGATACACTCATCCCCCTATTGTTCAGCCGATTGCGGGCGGAATTGCCAAATTCCAGCGGCGCTGTCAAAAGATAAATAGGGAGAAACGGTAAATCACGAAACGGGGTTTGTTCGCCGGGGGGCCAAGGTGTAAAACACCCACGCATCAGGTTTGACGATATTCGACTGCCAAAATACCGCTGTGTATAGAATAGGATCGTTCTGAAATGAGCTCTTCTTTAACCGTGTCTGCCGGGTCCTCTTTGATTGGAACGGTGCGGGTGCCGGGTGATAAATCAATCTCGCACAGGGCGGTTATGTTGGGGGGGCTTGCGGTCGGCACAACACAGATCGAAGGTCTGCTGGAAGGGGAGGATGTGCTGGCGACAGCCGCCGCTTTTCGCCAGTTGGGGGCGGATGTCACACGCCATCAGGATGGGGCCTGGACCGTCACCGGCGTTGGCCTGGGCGGATTGCGGGAACCAGAAGATATTCTGGATATGGGCAATTCCGGCACGGCGGCGCGCCTGTTATTGGGTATTCTGGCGGGCCATCCCATCCGGTGCATGATGACGGGCGATGCGTCTCTGCGGTCGCGCCCGATGGGCCGCGTGACTGATCCGCTGACGGCAATGGGGGCGCGGATCGAAACACGCGACGGCGGGCGTCTGCCGCTGATGATCCAGGGTGCCGATATGGTGCTGCCGATCACCTATGAACTGCCGGTCCCCTCGGCGCAGGTGAAATCTGCCGTGCTGCTGGCGGGGCTGATGGCGCGGGGCGAGACCGCCGTGATTGAATCGGTTGCCACCCGCGACCATACAGAACGCATGCTGACCCATTTTGGCGGCAAGGTCAGCCGTGAGGCCCTGGCCGACGGGGGCAGTCGCATCGCGGTTGCGGGGGAACCGGAATTGACCGCCGCCGATATACTGGTCCCGGCCGACCCATCCTCTGCGGCCTTTCCTTTGGTGGCGGCCTTGCTGGTGCCGGGATCGGAAGTGCATCTGCCCAATATCGGCATGAACCCGACCCGCATCGGGCTGATCAAAACCCTGCTGGAAATGGGCGCCGATATCGTGATTGAAAATGAGCGTGTTGCAGGGGGGGAGCCGGTTGCCGACCTGATCGCGCGCCATTCCACGCTGCATGGGATAGAGGTGCCGCCAGAGCGGGCGGCCAGCATGATCGACGAATATCCGATCCTGTGCATTGCCGCCTCTCAAGCGGAAGGAACGACCCGGATGCAGGGCGTGTCCGAATTGCGGGTCAAGGAATCTGATCGGATCGCGGTGATGGCGACGGGCCTGCGCGCCAATGGCGTGACGGTGACAGAAGGCGAGGACTGGATGCAGGTCGAAGGCCGCCCCGGTGATGTTGCCGGCGGTGCCATGGTCGCCACCCATCTGGATCATCGCATTGCCATGAGTTTCTTTGTCCTGGGGCTGGTGACGAAAAAGCCGGTCACCATCGATGATGCCGCCCCGATCCGCACCAGTTTCCCGAATTTCCTGGATCTGATGGCGGCGCTTAATTCCGGACGGAAAGGGTAATCGATGGGCCGGATTACGACCCGACTGACACGCCAGTTTGGAATCGACCATCCCATTCTATCGGCCCCTATGGCGGGTGCCAGCGGGGGGCAATTGGCCAAGGCTGTCAGTGAGGCTGGCGGGTTGGGCCTGATCGGCGGCGGTTACGGCGATGCAACTTTTTTGAGCCAGGCATTTCGAGATACAGGCAACACGGCGGTTGGTTGTGGTTTCATCACCTGGTCTTTGGCACAAAATCCGGATTTGCTGGATTTGGTTCTGTCCCATAATCCCTGTGCGATCATGCTCTCCTTTGGGGATCCCGGCCCGTTTGTGGCAAAAATAGCAGAGTCTGGTGTCCCGCTGATCTGCCAATGTCAGACCATCGCGCATGTGCGACAGGCCGTGGATCTGGGCGCGACGGTCATCGTTGCCCAAGGGGGAGAGGCTGGCGGTCATGGCGCCCTGCGCGGCACGATGAATTTCGTGCCGGAGGTCGCCGATCTTCTGGCCGCCAACTCCCCCGACACGCTGTTGGTGGCTGCTGGTGGGATTGCTGATGGGCGCGGATTGGCTGCGGCCTTGATGCTTGGCGCAGACGGGGTTCTGGTCGGTACGCGGTTTTGGGCGTCGCTGGAGTCGCTGGCCCCGATGCAGCATCGTAAGGCCGCTATCCCCGCGACCGGGGATGATACCGTGCAGACCACCGCTGTGGATATCGTGCGGCAAAAAGACTGGCCAGCTGAATTCAAGGTTCGGGTACAGCAGAATGCTTTTACCCAGAAGTGGCATGGGCACGAAGAGGAATTGCGTGCGGTTGTGGAAACCGCCGTCCCGGCTTATACAGCGGCGCTGGGAGCGGGCGATCCGCAACAATCCGCCCCGATCTGTGGTGAGGCGATTGGTCTGATCGCCAGCATTGAGCCAGCGGCCCGTATTGTGGAGACGATGGTTGAAGAGGCCCATGCACGGCTGAACAGTCGATTTGAGTGAAGGAGTTTCCAGATATGTCATCCAATGCGCCCATTATTATCGCCGTTGACGGCCCGGCCGCCAGCGGCAAGGGGACTGTGGCGCGTAAACTGGCGACAGAATTTGATTTCGCCTATCTGGATACGGGCAAGCTGTATCGTGCGGTGGGTTTGGCGGTGGTGCGGTCTGGTGGCGACCCGGAAGATGAGGATGCGGCCACTGATGCCGCCCGCGCTTTGGACCTGCAAACCCTGGATGACCCGGAGCTACTGGGCGATGATGCGGCCTCTGCGGCATCCAAAGTTGCCGCTATTGACGGAGTGCGGTCGGCCTTGTTGGAGTTTCAAAGAAACTTCGCAGCCTCGCCACCGGATGGCAAATTGGGGGCGATTTTGGACGGGCGGGACATTGGCACAGTGATCTGTCCGGACGCGCTGGTGAAGCTGTTTGTAACCGCCAGTGTGGATATTCGTGCACAAAGACGACACAAAGAGTTGCTCAATCGGGGTACGCCCAGTATATACCCGCGCGTTCTGGATGAATTGAAGGCCAGGGACGCGCGCGATATGAATCGTGCGACGGCCCCTTTGAAAGCGGCAGAGGATGCTGTGGTGCTGGATACCACGGAACTGGATGTCGATCGGTCTTTTGCTCAGGCTCTCCGCTTGATCGGGGGACCGGTAAGAGAGGCCCTTGAAGATGCAGACGGTGCCTAGGGCGCGGATCTGCGACTGAGCAGACCATAAGGTTAGGTTTGTTATGATGGCGGCACGATAAGCCTCAAGCGTGCAGCCATCCCCATTCATTTTGAGGTGAGACCGCCGGATACAACCGGATGGCCGGAAATGAAACAAGACTGAAAGGAACATCACAACCATGGCAAATGAAAGTTTTGCCCAGCTTCTGGAAGAATCCCTCGGCGAAAACGAGTCGCTTGAAGGGACTGTAGTAAAAGGGATCGTCATTTCTATCGACAATGACATGGTCCTGATTGATGTCGGCCTGAAGGCCGAAGGCCGCGTCGCGCTGAAGGAATTCGGCAGCCCCGGCCAGCCCGCTGATTTGAAAAAGGGCGATGAAGTCGAAGTTTTCGTAGAACGCATGGAAGACAAGAACGGCGAAGCGATGCTGAGCCGCGAAAAGGCCAAGCGCGAAGAAAGCTGGATCAAGCTGGAAGAGCAGTTCAACAAGCAGGAACGCGTCAATGGCGTGATCTTCGGACGCGTGAAGGGGGGCTTTACGGTCGACCTGAACGGGGCTGTTGCCTTCCTGCCGGGCAGCCAGGTCGATATCCGCCCCGTGCGCGATATCACCCCGCTGATGAACACACCTCAGCCTTTCCAGATCCTGAAAATGGACCGCAGCCGTGGCAATATCGTCGTCTCGCGCCGCGCCGTGCTGGAAGAAACCCGTGCTGAACAGCGCGCTGAACTGGTCGAAAACCTGAAAGAAGGTCAAGTCCTGGAAGGCGTTGTCAAGAATATCACCGATTACGGCGCATTCGTCGATCTGGGTGGTGTGGACGGCTTGCTGCACGTAACGGATATCTCATGGCGTCGCATCAACCATCCCTCGGAAGAGCTGACAATCGGTCAAACGGTCAATGTACAGGTTATCCGCTTCAACTCGGAAACCCAGCGCATTTCGCTTGGCATGAAACAGCTGCTGTCTGATCCATGGGAAGGCGTTGACGCTAAATACCCGGTCGGCACCAAGTTCTCGGGCCGCGTCACCAACATCACCGACTACGGCGCATTCGTTGAGCTGGAAGCCGGGATCGAAGGTCTGGTACACGTGTCCGAAATGTCCTGGACCAAGAAGAACGTTCACCCCGGCAAGATCGTATCCACCTCTCAGGAAGTGGATGTCATGGTCTTGGATGTGGACCCGAACAAGCGGCGCATCTCCCTTGGCATCAAACAGTGCCAGGAAAACCCATGGGATACCTTCACGGAGAAATATCCGGTGGGCGCCGAAATCGAAGGCGAGATCAAGAACATCACCGAATTTGGTATGTTCGTTGGCTTGACCGAAGAAATCGACGGCATGGTTCATATGTCCGACATCGACTGGCACAATGCGCCGGAAGAAGCGCTTGCGGCCTATACCAAGGGCGACATGGTCAAGGCCAAGGTCCTGGATGTGGATGTTGAGAAAGAACGCGTTTCTCTTGGCATCAAACAGCTGGAAAATGATCCGTTCGAAGAAGCCATGGATGGCCTGCGCAAGGGTGAAGTTGTCACCTGCACGGTCACCAAGGTTCTGGACAATGGCATCGAAGTGACGGTGAAAGACAATGTTCCAGGCTTTATCCGCAAGGCGGAATTGAGCCGGGATCGGTCCGAACAGCGTCCTGACCGTTTCGCCGAAGGTGAAAAGGTTGATGCCAAGATCACGGCCATCGACAAGACCACCCATAAGCTGACCCTGTCGATCAAGGCGCATGAAACCGCAGAAGAAAAAGAAGCCATGGCGGCTTATGGTTCTTCTGACTCCGGTGCGTCCCTGGGCGATATCCTGGGTGCGGCCTTGAAGAAGCAGAAAGAACAGTCGGGCGACGAGTAAGTCCCCTACTGAACTAAAAGACGAATGATCGGGCCGGTTTTCTATCAGGAAGACCGGCCCGTATCTTTGTGTCGACCCATCCAGATTGAAGAATCAGGTCTTCGCATTTTCCTGAAATATTCAATAAATAGAGCGATATCGGGCGTTTGTCCTTGACTGCAAATCAGGGCTTTGGCACGCTCTTTACCGGTTTGGTGGTTGGATAGTTTTTTAAATTAGAAAAATTGAGTAATGGGGCGATATCATCACGGCTGAGACAGCAAGAGCGCCTGTTTTGACGCGCTGACTGAAATGCCGCGATATCGATAGGACAAAAATTGGCGCAGGAAGAGGATCATCCGATGCGCCCCAAACAGGTGGGAGTAACTATATGACACGGTCCGATTTAATCGCCCGTATCGCTCAGCGTCGGGGATTGTTTCAACGGGATGTGGAACGGGTTGTGTCGACCGTATTCGACGAGGTGACGCAGGCTCTGGCCCAGGGTGACCGGGTTGAATTGCGCGGATTTGGCGCTTTTTCCGTAAAGGCGCGTGACTCTCGCACCGGTCGCAATCCCCGCACGGGAGAGGCTGTTTCCGTCGAGGCGAAGTCGGTGCCTTTCTTTAAGACCGGCAAGCAATTGCGGGAACGCCTGAACGCGGATTGATCCGGCTTTCATTCAATCGATCAGGTCTTTATCGGTCTTAACCCCCGCGAAGTCATGTGACGGCTAGGGCGGGTATCATGGCGAAGGCCGGAGGAACAGATAGGCGAATGCGACAGATTTCAAAGCTGTTTGGTCTAATCATCACCGTGCCAATTCTGCTGGTGGCGATTTCTTTCGCTGTTTCCAATACAGATATCATGACGTTGCGGCTGTGGCCTTTTACCACTGAAGTCACCATGCCCACGGCGTTGGCCTTGTTCATTGTTTTGATTTTCGGATTTCTTATCGGTGCGATCGCGGCCTTTGTTGGCGCGGGTTCCTTGCGCAAACGTCTTCGCAACGCTGAATATCGGCTGCGCCAGATGGAAATGGAACAGGCCCGGATCGCCCGTGAAAAAGAAGCCGCTGCGGCGAAGGCTCAGCAGGAAACAGTTGCCCTGTCACAGCGCAGTTCGACGCCAGCCTTAGCAGCAGAATAGGCGGCCTGCGGCTGTTTATTGGCCCGTTGGGCCATCCTGATCTCAAAATTGCCTCAATTTCAGCCTTAAATCTCCCTGGTCGGATGCTCGAATCGTGCGAAATTCGGCGGGATAGGAAGTTCTGCGCTGATTGGGGCTGCAGATTCAATTTGGGGATACGGACCGGTATGAAAACCGATGGCATGACCGAAGACGAAATCAATCAACGCCACGCCGAAAAGATGGCCAAGAAGAAAGCCGCCCGCGACAAGATGCTGGCGGAAAAGACCATCGAAAAGGGCCTTTTGATGGTCCATACCGGCAAGGGCAAAGGCAAGACCACGGCTGCCATGGGCCTTGCTGCGCGCGTTGTTGGCAATGGTAAAAAGGTCTGTATCGTTCAATTTGTCAAAGGTGTGTGGAACACGGGGGAACGCGAAGTTCTGAAACATTTCCCCGATCTGTGTGTGATGAAGGCGATGGGCGAAGGATTCACCTGGGACACGCAAGATCGCGCCCGTGATATTGCGGCGGCGACGGCGGCCTGGGATTTCGCAAAGGAAGCCATGGCGGACCCCAGTTTCGACATGGTGATCCTGGACGAAATGAACATCGTGTTGCGCTATGATTATCTGGATCTGGCAGAGGTCCTAAACACGCTTCAGGCCCGTCGTGACATGCTGCATGTCGTCATCACCGGTCGCAACGCCAAGGAAGAGTTGATCGAGATTGCAGACCTGGTCACAGAAATGACGCAGATCAAACATCCCTTCCGGTCCGGCGTGAAGGCGCAGATCGGGATTGAATTTTAAGCCGCGTCGCCGTCTGGCGCGCGTTTGCAGGAAAGGATTTAATCCATGCGATCCATAGCACAGTTCATCGGGACGATTGCGCTGTTTCTGGCCGTCAGTCTGACCTCCACACTTCAAGCCCAGGCACGGGTCGAAGATGCCGAACAACTGGTGGTCAAATCAGAATTTACCATCAAGAATATGTGGGATCATCCCGAATTTTCGAAATATGTGCGCCATTATCTGCGCGAATCGAAAGCTGTTGTGGTTATCCCGTCTATGTTGAAGGGTGGTTTTTTGATTGGCGGAGAAGGCGGATCGGGGATTCTGATGGCGCGCGGCGCAAATAATGAATGGAGCTATCCGGCCTTCCTGTCGATTGGGTCTGCCTCTTTCGGGCTGCAATTTGGCGGGCAGTCGTCAGAGATGCTGTTGATCGTGATGACCGGGCGCGGATTGCAAGCCATTCTGGACGATCAGGTTCAGATCGGCGGCGAAATTTCCGGCGCGATTGGTCCCTATGGCAGTGGCGCGGAAGCGTCCACCACCAGCAACATGGATGCGGATGTCATTGCCTATTCCATCTCAAAAGGCGCATTTCTTGGCTTTAATGTTGAAGGAACCGCGCTTGTGCCCCGGGAAACCCTGAACCGCGAATATTATGGACAATCCGTAACGCCCAGTGAAATCGTCTTGAAGGGGGTGGTTGGAAATCCACAGGCGGATCAATTGCGCCAAACCCTGAAGGAATTGATGACCAAACAATAGACAGGGCGGGTTTATGGCGCATGCGCCCCATTGCCCGGCCCTGATGCTTCAGGGCACGGGCTCGGATGTTGGGAAAAGTCTGCTGGTGGCCGGCTTGGCGCGTGCCTATACCCGTCGTGGGTTACGCGTCGCCCCGTTCAAGCCACAGAATATGTCCAACAACGCCGCCGTCACCCCGGATGGCGGAGAGATCGGGCGCGCACAGGCACTGCAAGCCTTGGCCGCCCGACAGCCCTTGTCTGTGCATATGAATCCAATCCTGCTGAAACCCCAATCAGATTATGGATCGCAAATCATTGTGCAGGGGCATGTGTTTGGCACCGCCAAGGCACGGGATTATTATGGCCTGAAATCCACACTGCTGCCGAAAGCTTTGGAGAGTTTTGATATCCTGGCCCGGGATGTCGATCTGGTCCTGGTCGAGGGGGCTGGAAGCCCGGCCGAAATCAATCTGCGCGCCGGTGATATCGCCAATATGGGCTTTGCTGAGGCGGCGGATCTGCCGGTAATCCTGGTCGCTGACATTGATCGGGGCGGGGTGATCGCCTCTGTGGTTGGCACCTATATGGTGCTGGAACCCTCTGAACAGGCACGGTTGGGGGGGTATCTGATCAATAAGTTTCGCGGTGATGTTTCCTTATTCGATGATGGGCTGACTGCCATCCAAGGCCGAACTGGATTGCCGTGTTTCGGTGTATTGACCTGGTTTCCTGATGCGCATCTGCTGCCTGCAGAAGATGCTGTGGCGATGGATCGGGGGGCGATGGCAACCCAAGGCAATGGTGCCGCCCCCATTAAGATTGCCGTGCCCAGACTGGGCCGGATTGCGAACTTCGATGATCTGGACCCGCTGCGGGCGGAACCGGATGTTACCCTGGTCGTCGTGTCGCCGGGTCAGGCCCTGCCGGGGGATGCTGACCTGGTGCTGATCCCCGGATCAAAGGCAACAATCGCCGATTTGCAGGATTTTCGGCGCAATGGGTGGGATATCGACCTGTCCGCGCATCTGCGCCGCGGCGGATCGGTTCTGGGCCTGTGCGCCGGCTATCAGATGCTGGGTCAAAGGATCGCGGATCCCGAAGGCATCGAAGGCCCCCCCGGTACAATCGAAGGATTGGGGCATCTGGACGTCGAAACCGTGCTGAAGGGGCCAAAGCGACTGGTTCAGGTGACGGGGGTGGACCTGACGACGGGGGCTGCGATCCGCGGGTATGAAATGCATATGGGCAAGACCGAGGGGCCGGGTTGCGCGGTCCCGATGGTCGAAATCGATGGCAAGCCGGACGGGGCCATTGCCGCATCCGGCCAAATCGCGGGCTGCTATCTGCACGGTATCTTTGCCGATGATACATTCCGCAATGCGTATCTGAACCGGTTCCGCGATGGACGCGTCCAATCCACAGCCTATGATACCGTGGTCGAACGAACCCTGGACGGCCTGGCAGATCACATGGAAACCCATTGTGACCTGGACGCCCTGTTAGCCCTTGCACAAAACCGCGTTGTTTAGGTCTGCCTTTGGTTTGAGCGTGTGTTGATCAGGCGTTACGCAGCGGCCTGAATGAACAAGTTGATAAGTCTGGTGTTTACATAATAATTGCTGCGCCCCTGAGTCACTTTTGTCACAAATTCGGCATCGGCCAGCATATCCAAATATTTTGCCGCGGTTTGGCGCGATACGCCAAGATCGTTTTGTATATATTCGATGCGTGTATAGGGGTGTCGAAATAAATTGTTCAGCAAGTCTTGGCTGTAAATCTTGGGCAATTTTTGGCGCAGTGTGTTTTTGTATTCCGCCATCAAATCCCGAATGCCCGTCATGAGCACAAGAGTGGTCTTTGACGTTTCTGCAACAGCCGTCAGAATGTACAGGATCCATCCTTCCCAGTCGCCCTCATCCCGGACCGCTTGTAAGTGGGTATAGTATTCCATCTTTGTTTTGGTGATGTGGCGGCTTAAGTAGAGGATCGGTGTGTCCAGCAATCCCATTTTTGTTAAGTACAGCACATTCAGGATGCGGCCGATCCGGCCATTTCCATCCGGGAAAGGATGTATGCTCTCAAACTGATGATGGATAATCGCCATCCTGATGATCGGGTCCAGTTCCGAAACCGGTGGATCGTTCACATATTGCTCAAGATTCGCCATGCATCGCTGAACGACATCGAACTCTTGAGGTGGAACATACACGACCCTCCCCGTGACCCCCTCTTTCAAGGCGGTGCCTGGTAGTCTGCGAAATCCGTCCTCTCGGGATTTCAAGATACGAAACATCGCGATTAAGGTATTGTTGGTTATATTGCCGTGCG
>Ga0207892_1000129_pt1 | contig 20883 bp, 15 predicted proteins | sample LinPmetageLP54_FD_184063 | JGI IMG/M metagenome (GOLD analysis project Ga0207892, IMG submission 184063) | Marine viral communities from the Pacific Ocean - LP-54 (SPAdes) | ecosystem: Environmental > Aquatic > Marine > Oceanic | place: Pacific Ocean | collected 2010-02-09 | reverse complement strand
GTCACACCCCGGAATATTTGTGGCAAGGTGACCAGGTTCCCCAATGACGACTTCATGACGAACACATTCAGTCCTACTGGTGGCGTTACCAATCCAATCTCTAGAAGCTTGATAAGGATCACGCCAAACCAGATCAGATCGACATTGGCCTGATTTAACAGCGGTAGGATGATGGGCAGTGTCAACAGCATGATGCCAATCGAATCCAGGAAGCATCCAAGCAGCAAGAACAGCAAAGAAAGCTGCAATATCAAAATGATCTGGGAATCGGACGTGAGGAAAGAATTTGCCAGGAAGTCAGGCACCCCGGTCAATGCCATGAAGCGCGCAAAGAGACCGGCACCAACCGCAATGATGAAGATTGATGCAGTGCCTTCGACGGCCTGGCGGGCGGCATTCCAGCATCGGTTAAAGCTGAACTCTTTTTGCAACAGTGCGATCACTACCGTCAGCCCCGCACCAACAGCGCCCGCTTCGGTGGGGGTGAAAATGCCAATGTAAATCCCACCCAGAACACCGATGACCAGAAGCGGCAACGGCCAGGTTTCACGGATAGCCCAGATGCGGTCTGCGGCGCTGGGCCGTTCAATCATTTCTGGGGCCAGTTTAGGGTTCAGCTTTACCCGTATGATAATCATCAGACAAAACATCACCGCAGACAGAATTCCGGGAATCACACCCGCAGCGAAGAGCTTGCCAATCGATACCTCTGCAAAAATGCCAAAGATAACCATAAGGATGGATGGCGGTATCAAGGATCCGAGCGTTCCGGCTGATGCAATCGACCCCGTCGCCAGTCCCGGATTGTAGCCCAGTTTCAGCATTTCCGGCACGGCAATCCGGCTCATAGAGGCGGAAGTTGCAACGGAAGAACCAGATGCGGCAGCAAACATCGCACAGGCCGCGACACTGGATACGGCAAGGCTTCCCGGCAATCCGGCCAGAAAAATTCTCATCGCCTTAAACAGCGTGCTGGTCAGTTTCATTTCTGTCGCGAGAAAGCCCATGAACATGAACATTGGCACTGCGGACAAGGACCAATCGCCAATGAATTCGTAGGGAACATTGCTCAACAATCCAAAGGCCACGTTGGAATTGGTGACGATGGTAACACCGAAAAAAGCGACCAAAGCCAGGGCGACTCCGATTGGCACCCGGAGGGCCAAAACGACCAGCAGCACAACGATGCTGACTAAACCAACTTCAACGCGTTCCATACCTCATAGCCTCTGGTTCTATTTAAGACGTCGCGGTGATGCCGAACTGGCTATCGTAATTGCACACTAACCTTGGCCTAACCATTTGTGAAGCATAGACGAATTAGATTCGGTATTGCGTCAGGCCTGTAAGGAATCGTTGTCACTATCAAAGTTATCTTGTTATAATGGTATGAGCATAGAATGAACTTTGCAAACCAAGTTTTCATTTTTTGAAGCCATGAAACAAGAGCACTGTAATCTGACTGAAGATCTAGAAATCATTCGACGGCAGTTCGCTGCGGAAGTTGGGGAGGCGTCCGATCAATGGGTCGGACGCCAAATTCACGATTTGCGCAAAGCAAAGCGCATGTCGCTGAAACAATTGTCCGAGGCGGCGAACCTGTCGATTGGTCTGCTAAGTCAGATTGAGCGAGGAACGTCGTCTCCATCCCTTCGGTCCCTTCAGGCAATTTCTGAAGCCGTTGGCGTTTCACCCATATGGTTCTTTAATGATGGCAAAGTCCCACCTCAGGATGAGAGGGATATCATTGTTCGAAAAGGGTCTGGGCGGAAATTGAATTTGCCGCACAAGAAGTTGAACAAAGATTTAGTCACACCCGACTTATCAGGGTCGCTGCAAATGTTGATCGTGAATATCGAACCGGGCGGATCGACTGGTGGGGAAACCTATTGGCATCCAGGAGAAGAATGCGGATATGTCCTGGATGGTGAATTGGAGCTTTGGGTGGGAGAGCGTCATTTTCATCTCTACAAGGGAGATTCTTTCCGCTTCAAAAGTAATCTGCCGCACCGCTCTTACAATCCTGGTAAAAAGATGACGCATGTGATTTGGGTCACCTCGCCCCCCTTCTACTGAAACGGGGTCGCGCTTAAGCAAAAACGCCCGGCTCCAATGCGCAGCCGGGCGTCTTGTTTTTAGGCAGGATAGAAAGCTTAGTTCATGCCAAACGTTGCTGGGTCTACCTTCTTGTAGATCTCATCAACAAACAATTGGGTCAGCTTTTCCTGATCATTCATGTCAATGCCTTCAAGTTTCTTTTCCCATTCGGCGACGGTCTTCTTGAAGGTTTCGATCAAATCGACAGCCAATTCCTTGCTGACGCCATATTGCTTTTGGGCAATATCCACGACGGCAGCGGAGTCTTTGTCAACAAAGTCGAGATGCTTTTTCATCAATGCATCATCAACCGTGATGAATTCCATTCCGTGTTCAGCCTTACCCTGTTGAATCGCTTGTTCACTGTTATCCAGATAAACGATGGCAGAGCGAATGAAGGCCTTGCCGGCTTCTTCAAGCAGAATGGCGCGCTGTTCATCCGTCCGGTCCTGCCAGAATTTGATGTTATATGCCCACATCGGACCGGAATAGTAAGACCCCAGCGGGATCATTGGAACGTATTTCGCAACATCCCAGTAGCTGCGGGACAGCAGGGAGTCGAGCGGGTTTACGCCGCAATCCAAGGTACCACGATCCAGGCCGGTATAGATTTCGCTGGATGGTACGTTCACGGACACGGCACCCATTTCGGTTGCCCAACGATCCCAAACACCGCCAGGCATGCGGATGCGTTTCCCGGTAAGGTCGGCTGCGGTGCGGATTGGCTTGTTACAGATCAGGTAGTAGATCGGCGTTCCATAGCCGCCGCCAAAAACGACACCATTCTTCTTGTATTCTTCGATCAGTGCCGGATGCGTAAACGACATGATCGTCGATGCCGCTGCGAGTGCGTAGAAGTTATCGGTCAGAAAGGCCAAATCAGAAATAATGTTCGTCAGTGGCAGGTCAGACGGTGTGTATGTTCCGGCGTGGTAGGCAACCTGCGCAACCCCATCGGCTGTTCCACTCAAAGAGGCGCGCCCGCCCAGTAGCACACCCCCCAGGAATACATCAAAGGAGATATCCCCATTCGTGCGCTCTTTAACATGTTCCGCAAAATTCGTGTAGTTTTCCACAGAGAAGGGGTGCCCGGCGTCTAGAAAGTTGTTTGCCGAGAAGGTTTCAGCCTGGGCCGGTGTGGCGCTGACTGTGAAGGCGACCATTGCCGCTGTTGCTAAAAGTTTTTTTATCACATTCCATCTCCTTGTTCTAAAGTTTCTACGTCTTACTTCCTTTGAAGAACCGCTCTGTCTCAACGGCTCTACCTTTTCGCCGCCAAGCGGGGCGTCGATTTATTAGCGTCCTGCGGCCTGTTTTGAGGCTTCAAGCGCCTTTGCCCGTCGAACCAGCCACCATCCATAGGGCTTTGGCCATTCGGGTTCATAGGCGTCCAGCCCGTCCAGGGCGACTCTGGCATGCAGCCCCCAATTCGGGTTGTTTAGAGCTTCACGACCGATCGCAATCAGGTCTGCTTCACCGTTCTCGATGATGCTGTTGGCATGATGGGGGTCCATAATCAGGCCGACGGCCATGGTTGGCATGCCGGACTCTTTGCGGATACGATCTGAAAACGGAACCTGATAGCCTGGTTCGCGCGGAATGATCAGTGGCGTTGTGCGCCGGCCAAGACCGCCAGAGGAACAGTCGATCACATCAACCCCCCGTTCTTTGAAAGCCCGCGAGAGTTCGACACTGTCATCCAATGTCCAGCCACCCTCTGCATCATCAATGCAGGACAATCGATAAAAGAACGGCAGATCACTGGGCCATTCAGATCGGACCGCATCGGCAACGTCCAATGCCAATCGCATCCGGCCCTGCAAATCGCCGCCATATTCATCGTCACGTGTATTGGACAGAGGCGACAGGAAGCAATGAATTAAATAGCCATGGGCCCCATGCATATCCAGAACTTGAAACCCGGCCTTCCTAGCCCGCCGGGTTGCCGCAGCGAACTGATCCAGAAGCTTCTTTATATCGTCTCGGCTCATGGCGCTGGGGGTTGGCCAACCTGGATTTGCCTCAATCGCGGAGGCGGAGACGACGGGCCAAGGATCTTCGCCGCGCTCATCCGCATCCTTCTGCCCCAGAGGCTCGAAGCCATGATAGGGCGGGGCAACACTCGCTTTTCGGCCAGCATGGATCAGCTGGGTGGCAGGAACAGCCCCATGATCGGCAATGCCGCCCACCAAACGTTTCAACCCCTCAATGTGATCATCACTCCAGATACCCAGATCATGATAGGTCACGCGGCCTTCGGGCACGACTGCAAGCGCTTCTGTAAAGACAGTGCCGGCACCGCCGACAGCCATCTTTGCAAGATGCACAAAATGCCAATCCCGCACAAAACCATCGCGTCCCGCCATATATTGCTGCATCGGTGAGATTGCGATTCGATTGGGCAGGGTGACCTTTCGTAGGGCCAAGGGTTGAAACAACGCGGTATCCACAGTCAACTCTCCTTATAGCGATGATCAGTTCATGACAGACAAGGAATTGTGTTCCAAAGTGCCAACAGGATCGCATCAGTATTGAAACTATGCACTCAATATTTCATACTAACAATGGTCCTGACGCAGAGTCGAGACAAAATGGAGTGGTGTCCAACCACGGCATCAACGATAGCGGAGAGATAAAATGAATGAAGCAGAAGGCGCAAAAGTTGCAATTTTGGCGACGATCGAACGCATGCTATCATTGCTGGCAAAACTCCTGCTGATCCTCGGCACTTTGGCGCTGGTTCTGATGGCGGGACACGTTATCTCTGATGTGGTGGGGCGATTGTTCTTCAATCATCCGGTCTATGGAACAACGGAAATAGTGTCGTTTTATTATATGGTTGGGGCCGTTTGTCTGCCGTTGGCCTATATGGAACTGCGCGACGAGCATATCACTGTCGATGTGTTTTATCTGAAAATGCCCAGAATGATGCGCCGTGTGGTATTTGTATTCGCTATTCTCACAACGGCGCTTTTTTTTGGTCTTTTTGCCTATCAATCCTGGTTCGATTCGTTGCGCGCGATGAGCAGCAGAGAGATCGTGATGGGCGCCTCCCTGATTGAGATTTGGCCCAGCCGTTTCTTTATGCCGATATCATTCGCTCTGCTGGTCCTTGCATGTCTGTTGCGCGCAGCAAAAGTGATACTGACCCCTGACGCGGCGGAATCTCATCTCCAGGCGGGCGCTAAGTAAGGCCTGTAAAAATGGCGAGAGACGCCAGGCCAGATCGCCCCATCGCTGCCCTCATGGCACTGTCATTCGGGCGCTTTTGTATGGGCATGCAACTGCAAACGGTCGCCTCGTTCACGCCATTCCTGATCAGTGATTTAGGGCTCAGTTACAGCGAAATCGGACTTCTGATCGGGTTGTTTCTGGCACCCGGTGTTGTTTTGGCTGTTCCTGGCTCGCTGCTTGTCGCGCGCCTGGGTCATTTGCCAGTTGGTATAACCGGGCTGGTCCTGATGGCGGTGGGCAGCGTTTTCTTGAGTTTTGTAGACACATTTTGGCAAGCCGCTGGCAGCCGTTTGATTGCCGGAACCGGTGGCATTTTGTTGAATATTTCCTTCCTTCGCCTGACAGCGCGGCTGTATCAGGGCGCCACAATGAATCGCGCAATATCCATTGTGATGAGTTCCTGGCCGGTCGGATTGGGCTTGGGCGCCGTTGCCTATCCCGTGATTGCGAATCTGTGGAATTGGCGGGGTGCCTTGTGGGTAGTGGCAGGTATCACTCTTGCTTCGGCGCTTTGTGCGGCGGTGCTGGTGCCAGAACCGTCCCGCCCAAATCGATCTGAAACCCCGCCAGTTCTCTCCGCGATCAGCCTGCGCAGTTGGTATCTCTCGCTGTCCCTGGGGGCATCCTTTGCCTGCTTCACAGCGGGGGGCATTATATATCTGAGCTTCGCACCAACCTATTTTGAGGGGGTGGGGATGAGCCTTGCAGGGGCTGGGGCGGCGGCGAGCATGATTGTCTGGCTGGGTTTGGTGGGGACGCCTTTGGGGGCCTGGTTCGCCGACAAGTTTGATGCGACGCGCAGCGTCATCCTTATAGGGGCTGTTGTTTCTGCTCTTCTTGTTGTGCCTGTTCTCTTTGGGGAAGACCCCACATTGATTGGCATCATTCTTGGTATCATCTGGGGGCTTCCGGCTGCTCCTTATACCGGCCTATTACAACGCATGCTGCCCCAGACGGACCTTGCCCTGGGATACGGGATCTACTTCCTGCTATTCTATAGCGGGTTTTTCCTGTTTCCCTTTGTTGCGGGGTGGATCCTGGACGTAACCGGTGACCTTGCCTCTCCGCTGTGGTTTGCGGCCGCGCTGATGATGATTTCTGCGGCGCTTATTCTGGTTTTCTATGGCTGTCTGCGCGTCGGGCAAGGGGAAGAACGGTAATCCAATTGACAAGACTTCAAGGGTCGTACTAAAAAAAATGGTATGAAATTTCATTTTTAGGGACTGTTGGGGGAGGCCTGCCGTGATAAAGATCGCCATTGAAAGCGGGGGAACCTTCACCGATCTGATTTGGTCTGACGGATCTGGCAGCATCGGCACACACAAAGTACCCTCGACACCAGATGATCCCTCTCGCGCCGTGATAAACGGCATACGTGAGGCAGTTGGCGAGCGGTTTAGCGAGGTTAAATCGGTCCTGCATGGCTCCACGGTTGCCACCAATGCAGTTATTGAACGGCGGGGATGTCGTGCCGCCCTGTTGGTGACGCAGGGCTTCCGGGATCTGCTGCTGATCCAAAGACAGTTGCGTCCCAACGTATACGCGATTGAGTGTCGCAAACCGGACCCATTGATCTCTCTGGAACGGATCATTGAGGTGTCAGAGCGTATTGGTGCTGATGGCAGCATCGTCACCCATTTGGATGCGGGACGGTTAAAAGCTGATCTTCAGGATTTGATGGAACGGGAGAAGCCGGAGGCGATTGCCATCTGTCTGCTGCATTCCTATCGAAATGCAGGCCACGAGACGGCCGTTGCGGAACTCGTCCGGTCTTTGTATCCCGACCTTCCGGTTGTGGTGTCCTCGTCTGTCCTTCCAACCTTTCGAGAATATGAACGTGCGTCGACAACAGTCATGGCGGCCTATTTGGCCCCCCTTGTCGGACGCTATCTGAAGACCATCGAAAAGGCCCTGGACCCAGTTGGTGCGCGCCTTTTTGTCATGCAGTCCTCTGGTGGGGTTCTGCCGGCGGCTGGCCTGGGCGAACGGGGCGTTGAAATGCTGAATTCCGGTCCGGCGGCTGGGGTGATCGCCGCGACATCGGTTGCCGGGCGATTGGGTGATGAGAAGCTAATCACCTTGGACATTGGTGGGACCAGCGCAGATGTTTGTTTGATTACTCAAGGTGCGCCGGGCGTTCGGGCCGAGACGGAAATCGATGGCTTGCCTGTTGGCATGCCGACCATCGATATTGCCAATGTCGGGGCAGGTGGCGGCAGCATTGGTTGGGTCGATAAGGGGGGCATGCTGCAGGTTGGCCCACAGTCCGCAGGCGCACAGCCGGGGCCTGCCTGTTATGGTCGTGGCGGAACACAGCCCGCGGTCACCGATGCATTAGTCGCGCTGGGATGGATCCGTCCGCAGACCTTCCTGGGCGGGCGCATGACGCTTCAGACTAAGGCCGCCCATGAGGCGTTGGGCATCCTTGGGGACAGCCTGTCACTGTCAGTTAATGAGGTGGCAGAGGCGATTGTCGCCATCGCCACGGCAAATGTCAGTCGCGGCGTGCGGCTGGTTTCCGTTCAGCGGGGGCATGATCCAAAACAGCATGCCCTTTATGCCTTTGGTGGCATGGGGCCAATGATCGCTGCCTTGGCCGCAGAGGATCTGGGCATCTCAAGAATTGTTGTTCCCCCTCATCCTGGCTTGTTTTCCGCACTTGGTCTTCTGGTGGCAGATATCAAACGAGTCTATCGCGAGACGGCATTGAGGGTTGTTGATGAACAGGCGGCGGATCATGTCTTAAGTGCCTTTGCGCGTTTGGAAGCCGCCGCAATTGCCGAATTTCAGGATTATGGCGTTACCCAAAAAGATATCAAATTCGAATGGGTCCTGGAGATGCGATATGTTGGCCAAGGCTTTGAAACGCAAATCCCGGTTGATCCGGACCTGATTCGGTCCAAAGGCTCATCCTATCTGACCGCTGCGTTTCAACAGGCCCATGCCGTAACCGTCGGCCAGGTGCCCTCTCATAATGGAACCGAGATTGTGACCTATCAGTTGGTGGCGCGCCAACCCACCAATACGGATGTTCTGGAACATTTGGAGCCAAGCACCGAATGTGTCCCGGAGGGCCATCCTGGTCATGTCCAGTATCGGGGAGAATTGCGCGACTGTATGTTTTATCGGCGTGACACGTTGCCTCCAGACTTCTCCCTTTCAGGATGCGCCGTGATCGAGGAACCGACATCCACAACCTTCGTGCCGCCGGGTTGGGGGGCTAAGATTGGAACGCTGGGCGCAATTGAATTGACCAAGGAGGCGGGGCGATGACATTGGACAGTGCCACCTTCAATATCATCAGCAACGGTTTGCATTCCGTTGCCCAGGAAATGGGGGAAATGTTGGTTCGCTCTGCCCATTCCACCATCATTCGAGAAGCGCGGGATTGCTCCACCTCTTTCCTGGATCGAAACGGCGGGATTATCGCGCAAGCGCAGTTCTGCCCCATCCATATGAATTCTTTCGGAATGGTTTTTCAGGAATTCGCCCGCCGCTATGACCTCTCGACGTTGCGACCTGGGGAAGCCTTGATCACAAATGATCCCTATAGTGGCGCACAGCATCTCAATGACATTCTGATCTTTTCGCCGGTCTTCTATCAGGATCGCCTTGTCGCCTACAGCGCCTCTCTGGGGCATCACATTGATGTTGGTGGCGGGGCGGCGGGACCGAATGCGGGTGCGGCTGATATCTTTGCCGAAGGGTTGCGCATCCCACCCCTGCGCTTTGATGTTGAGCGTGATTTCGGTACGGGCATGCTGGAACAATTCATTCGCTTTAATGTCCGCGCACCGGAACAGGTGATTGGCGATCTTTATGCCCAATTGGCCGCCAATCGCACAGGCGCTCTGCGCTTTGTGGAAATGCTGGAGCGTTTTGGGGAGGCGGATGTTCTGGAAGCGGGGGCAGCCATTCAGGATTATTCTGAACGACTGACCCGGGATGCCATTCGCGCCATTCCCGATGGACGCTACGAGGCGGAAGATTTTGTCGACAATAATGGTTTCGATCAGACGCCCTTGCGGGTGAAGGTGGCGGTAACCGTGGATGGTGACGAGATCGAGGTCGATTTTGAAGGCAGTGCAGGACAGACCAAGGGTATCATCAACTGTCCCTTAGCCTCGACTGTCGCGGCCGTTTATGGCGCCTTGGCCGTGGTCCTGGGCGGGGGCGATATTCCCGTGAATACGGGGCTGTATCGACCCATCAGAACCGTGACTGTCCCCTATGGGTCGTTTTTGAATCCCAGCAAGCCCTTGGGGGTTCGGGCCCGCAACAATGCCTGTCACCGAGTCTACAATGCGATCATGCGCGCCCTGTCGGTTGTCGCGCCGGATCGCGTCCTGACATCCGGTCATGACACGACAAATGCCATTGGCATGGGCCATCTGGGAAATGACCGCTATCGCGTTTACATGGAAGTTGTGGGGGGTGGTTGGGGCGCCTCCCTGGGATGCGACGGGGCGGATGTGGTCGATGGCTATGTCGGGAATTGCTCAAACGTCCCGGTCGAGTCCTTGGAACAGGATTATCCATTTCTCAGGATTGAAGAGTATGGGCTTCGGCGTGGCTCCGCGGGGGCTGGAAAGTATCGCGGTGGCTTGGGCGTTCGGCGCGTCTATAAAGTTTTGGATGATGAGGTCAGTTTCAACTGTTACTCTGACCGCTTCCAGATTCCGCCCTGGGGCTTGTTTGGCGGCGCAGACGGGGCCGCGTCACGCTTCCTTGTCGAGCGGGATGGCAAAGAGATCACGCTGCCGTCCAAGACCAATTTTTCTTTGAAGCGGGGGGATCGACTGATCATCGAAACGGCCGGTGGTGGCGGTTACGGCGACCCCCTAGAGCGAGACCCAGACACGGTCACCCGCGAACTGAAACTGGGTCTGATAACAAACGATCAGGCATCGCAACATCGCACCTAACCAACTATTTTTAGCCGACAATGAACCGAGAATTGGATTTCCGTACGCGGCTACGTTCTGGCTCATAACCTGAAGGTCGTAGGTTCAAATCCTACCCCCGCAACCAAATAAATCATACACTTAGCCCCGCACCACAATGCGGGGCTTTGCCTTTAGGAAGCATATAGGAAGCAGGTGGGGGAGAAATGAGCTTCCGATATTTGGGACGTTGTAGACGTTGGATAGGGGCTGGGTGCTAAGGTTCAAGATTAGCCCAGGAGTTGGGGTAGCGTGGCTTTAGAGCATCACGGGCAAGTGTACTATCTCGGGCATTGTCTCGAAATAGTGCAATACATTATTGTTTGTCATCTAAGAAAATTAGGAGCGTCAAATTTATGCTTCAGGCCGGTTTCTTTTGAAAACGTCACTCTAAATATGTGCTACGTTGTACTTCAAAATCGACCGTGCTAATTTGAATGCTACACGATTGGTTAGAAAAATGTCACCAAAGCCAACTACTACAATTCGTATAGACATAGAGGTTAAGAAACTCGCTGGCGAGGTCTTCGACGAGATTGGTATAAGTATGTCTGCCGCAATCAATACCTTTCTGAAAGCAGTCGTTCGAGAGGGCGCGATGCCATTTGAAATCAAGGCGGAGCGTCCGAAATTACAATCAAAATCCGGAAATGCGACACTCAATCGCGCGTTCATCGGTAAAAAAGATGAATTTTACACGCAATATGAAGACGTCGCTAGAGAAATGGTAAAGCATAGAGAGCAACTAAAAGGAAAGGCCATACTTTGTAATTGTGATGATCCTTTCGAGTCGGCTTTTTTTCGTTTTTTTTTGCTGCAATTTGACAAGCTTGGGCTCTCTAAACTGATATCCACTTGCTACGATGGCTCCTCATTCGCGGGGCGGGAATATCCACTAGAGGGAATGACAGGTGCATATAAAGCGATAGTAACAGAAGTGCCTGAGGAGTTCCTGGTTAAGCCAGACGGTTCTCTGGATTTGGAGGCCGTATTTGCCATGGGAGGCAACTCCGTCGCGCGTCTTAATGGTGATGGAGATTTTCGTTCAGACGAGTGCGTCAGGTTGCTGAATGAAGCCGACATCGTGGCTACTAATCCGCCGTTCAGCCTTTTCAGGGAGTATATTGCTCAACTGGAGAGCCACAAAAAAACCTATATAATCCTTGGGAATATGAACGCTTCGACATATAAGGAAGTCTTCCCTTTGTTTCGTGACGATAAAGTCTGGTATGGAGAATCTATCCGTTCTGGAGATCGAAAATTTCACGTGCCGGACAACTACCCGCTGAATGCCGCCAGCTGTGGTGTGGACGATAAAGGACGTCGATTCATCCGGGTGAAGGGCGTACGCTGGTTCACTAATTTAGATACTAGCAGGCGGCACGAACCGATAGTGTTGACGCACCGCTATACACCGCGCGAATATCCGCGCTATGAAAACTACGATGCTATCGAGGTTGGGCGAACTCAAAATATTCCTGTCGATTACGATGGAATTATGGGTGTGCCCATTACGTTCCTCGATAAATACAGTCCGGAACAGTTCGAGATCGTTATGCTTGCCAACGGTAACGCGCGCTCCAACGTATCCTCCGAGACCCTTGCGGAGGTGCAGTATAGGCCCCATTCGGAAGATAGAGGGGGCGTAGGAATAATAAACGGCCGACGCTCTTATGTGCGAATTCTAATCCGTAGAAGATTCTTGTGAGCCGCGAGTTACGAGTACCCTGCGCTTTTCAGGGTGGCAAACAGCGTGTAGCAGCACAGATCGTTGACCTGCTTCTCGAGTCCGCTCCTGGACCGGACGCGCGCTTCTACGATCTGTGCTGCGGCTCCGCCGCAGTTTCAATTGAACTAGTGAATAGAGGCGTTGACCCATCACGTATTTGGATGCTCGACATTAGCTCTTGGGGATCCTTCTGGGCTGCAATTGGCTCCGGTACATTCAATATGGACGTTTTCGACCACTTTTTGTCTACGTTACCGAGTGATAAGCGAGATTATAAGGCTCATATGTCGGCGCTATCCGCGCTTCCTCTGAGCGATCATGAAGCGGAACTCTATCCATTGCTACAGGCCTGCTCATTTGGAGGAAAGCAAATTTGGCGCGATGGAGAACGCTGGGCAAACGCTTGCTTTCGCGACTATTGGGAACCAACCGCGACAAGTATACGCCGTAGCCCTGCAAATCCAATGCAACCTTCTCCAACCGAGCTCCGTCGCCGACTAGATGCCCTCGCGAACGGTATGAAAGGGGTGACTTGTGTCAAGATGGATATTATGACAGTCCTGCATACACCAATTCCAAACAATGCTGTCGTGTATGTTGACCCGCCATACCAAAGCACGACGGGCTATGGGTTCAGCTTTGACGTTGCAGCATTCATAAACCGTTTCTGTGAAACAAATCAAGTTCCATTGTTCATTTCTGAAGGAATTCCGCTGAATGACAACGCTGTGTTGCTCGAATTCGGAGGAGCAAAAGGTGGCATAAGCGGAACTCGTAAAGAAAAACATAAAGAATGGCTAAGTTTCTTCTAAAGAACGCCTAGCAGCCTAGCGTTTTTACTAGACCCGTTACGCGCCAATATGCGCGAAGCATTTTTAAAACTCTCTAACTCTGTTTCTGGGAAGACAGACATGAAGTAATAATCACCTTGTATCTTTGTAAAAGTGACGACCTTCTCAACTAAATAGTATCCCTCGCCTTTAGCTTTCATTACATCGGTGATTTTGTGTTTCGAAGAGTTGGTGCCCTTAATTTGAAGGCGCCACGTCCCATTTGCGTTGTCTCCGGTGGGGAAAAGTATCGAGTTGCCCGTATAATCAATACCTTCATAATTGAGGGTTATGTCTTTTCGTTGGTCTGTAGCTTTAGCGTCTAGCTCGAAAAACTCGACCCCGCCTCGCATGAACTTTTGGTCGCCTAGGTCGAAAGCTGTTCCTGTGGGGTCACCAACCTCGACTAGAGATTTCATTGAAAGATCTAGGATATTTCTTGATCCGCCAGTCATTTTTTTGGTTTCAAACCAAATGGTTTCCCCCTCGTCACTTAGGGAAGCAGAATTATTGCTCGCTAAAACCTCGGGAATTGTCGGCACTTTCTCTTTGTTCAGTGAAGCAACGCGCGGTAGCTTCGCTGGAGCACCATTGCCAAATAGAGGTTTTCCATTAAAATTGTTTGAATTAGATGTCGCTAGGCGCAATTTGTCCGAAACCTCTTTCGTTATGTAGCCATTTTGAAGAAGTTTTTCTATGTCGTCTTGAGAAAAAATTGGCATAAATGAGGCTTTGAGCGACTTCAGCTCGCCGATGTATTTCTCTATTGTATTTAATATTATTGTCTCTTTTTTGATTGATTTATCCACAGGGACAAACATGGAGCTTTCAAAATTGGTCCATAGACCGCCGCCCGTCAGATTGTGAGAGCCAACATTTATTAGTCCCTTCTCTTTCCCAACAAACTGGTAGATCTTTACGTGGAATGTCTGGCCTTTCTCTGAGTGAACTACATTCAAGGAATCGCTATTAAGTAGCAAAGCTGTAAGAGCCTCGTATGACGTTCCGCCAAGGTCGACTCCAACATAAATATTAATTTTTCCGCCTCGTTTTCTAAAATTTTCGAGCGAGTCTTTTATTCTAAGAACGCCGCTGTTCTTCGCAAAGGCGACTGCAATATTCAAGGTATGATAGTCTTCGGAAGCGAGCAATTTGATCAGATGGTTTCCGAGCTGCCCGGTAAAAGGCTGGTTCATCAACTCCATAAACATCCTCCTTGAAAGAATGAAACTCGACAAAAGCAAAACCAGAAAACATGATTCGGAATATAAGCACATGATTGTAAATGTCCCCTAGGCCGTGAGCCCATAAACGGGAGCAATTTGTATTGGGACCGTTAGTGCACTTATGTCGTATTGCGTTATTATCAGACTGAGCTTTGCTCCTGCTAATTCGTCTGATCTGGAGTGATCTTTGGACAGTTGGCCTAGTAGTGTAAAATCTATTGAGGTTAAGCTTTTTGGTATTTGGAATCCACAAAAGCCAATCGATCTCGAGTTCGGCGAATGCTTTTATTTAAATCATCGCCAAGAGCGTGAATGCGCTGTTGCAATTGATCTTTTAGTTCCCTTGGCAAGCGCTCGCGTATGTCATCATCACTTATTCCCTCTGCCACACATAATCCAATCGCATTCCCCATACAGAGTGCCGTGTAGGTTTCTATTGCTTTCTCGCGCTCCACTTCACGGACCTGACCCGGCGTCAAGCCTGAGCGGAGTGTTCTTAGGTCTGAAGCGGCAACGGACTGTGCAGCCTGCCAAAGAGGGCTCAGGGCTTGGCGAGAGACGTTGCTATCGACCTGACCGCTTGCCAGATGCCGGATGCTGTGTAACGCATTGATAATCACATCACCAATGGACGCTTCAAAGTCATAAAGCGTCGTAATCCTATAGTTATCTTTCAGCTCTTTCTTTCCACCGCGAACCTCAATCCGCCAAATTTCTAGGTTTGGATCATGACGATCTTTACCCCAGACTTTGAACCAATGATATTTCTGCCGCTCAATCGCTTCTCTTCGTTTGTCATAAATGATAATCTGACGCCCTGGCTGCTTTCCAATGGTGATACTTTCGACGCGGCGACCCCTTAGAACCATGTGAGGTTGATTGTCGTCTTCCTTCGATGCGCGTTTGCTATAGCGGGGAGATACTTTTGAGTGAGAGTGCGCAACGATCTGTTCTGGGTGTAGCTCAAAGCCGTTGGTCTCAAAATCCATCGCAAAATCAGCCCTGTTAATGGAATGCGTTATGACGCGCCCACCCATCGCCTTTATAGTCTCCAAGAGTTGTTCAAATGTTTCTCTGTAACCATAGGCTAGCAACATGGTCGAGCGGGGTGATACAAAGAAATTCCATTGGTTTTCGGCGCTGTTCCTCTTAATCATCCATATCGCGCCAAGAGGCCCGGTATCGAGAATGAAGCGATAGCCCCCCGGCTTTCCGTTTCCTGAGATATGGGCTTTTACTTTCCCTGGTCCAAATTCTATGAGAACGGGCTCTTCTTGCTTCTCTGCCTGATCTCGTGCCTCTTGAAGGTCTTCCAAGATCGCTTCAGGAAGTGCTCCCATAAAGGCGATGTCCAAGGTGTCAAAGCCCGCATAACGTAGTTTGATCATTTCATACGCTCCTTTGCGCCTGAGTAATTCTAGAGGGGGGTGTTACAGGGACCCCCCTCTTGGGTTTCCGAATGTCCAAAACTAAAAAAGAAAGGGCGCACGCTTGCGCGTGCTTGTTCCGACGCTGCGCGTCGGGGCCGCTTTGGGTTTTAGGGACGGCGAGGAAGAAAGGGAGGGGCAGGCGTGGTGCCTGCCCCTCTTTTGTGGCGAGTGCGGTACCAGACAGAGAGAACTTGCCCTCTTTGCCTGCCTGGACCGCACCCGTCCCCAAAATCCCTGACGGCGCGGCCAGCCCCGCCAGGGCAAAACTTGTTGTGAGGTTTATACAGAGCAGGCAATCCGCAATCAGCAGGCGGAATCAATTGCGGATGTGATGGCCAATGATCCGTCGGTTCGAAGCGGGTATGGTTTTGGGAACTTTTCAGAACTTTTTGTGGTGCGTGGTTTCCCATTGGCCATGGAAGATGTGTCGATGGACGGGCTGTACGGGACGACACCTCGGCAGATCGCCAATATCGACGCCTATGAACGGGTGGAAGTGTTTCGGGGGGCCAGTGCCTTTGTGAACGGTATCCCGCCGGGAAGCACCGGGACGGGGGGCACTATTAATCTGGTGCCAAAGCGTGCTGAAGACACACCGATAACCTCTCTGACCGGTAAATATGGCATGACGTCAGAATTTGGCGGGCATGCAGATGTCGGTCGCCGGTTTGGGGCTGACAATGCGTTTGGCATGCGCGTCAATCTTTCTTCACGACAAGGCGAAACTGCAATTGACGACGAGGAACGCACCTCTCGCCTTGCCTCTGCGGCCTTGGATTATCGCGGTGAAAAGGTGCGATTGACCCTGGATACGCTGCTGCAATCACAGCGGATCGACAAGGGGCGCCCGGTCGTCAATGTCAGTTCGTCGGTCATTCCCGACGCGCCTGATGCGAATACCAATTATGGGACAGACTATTCCTTTTCTAACTTGGAAGATCGCTTCATCCAGATGCGGGGTGAATATGATGTGCTGGACTCGCTGACCCTGTATGGCGCGGTTGGCTATCGCTTTATGCGTGAGGACGGAATTTATGCCAGCCCAACGGTGACGAATGTTGCCGGAGACGCAACAATCGGCCGGTTGGACGTGCCGCGTGAGGATCAGACATTAAGCGGTCAGTTTGGGGGGCGTGCTCAGGCGGAAACCGGTGATGTCACCCATCAGATGAATGCGGGCATGTCCGCTTTCCACACGGTCAACCGCAACTCCTTCGTTTTCGGGTCAAGTCAAAATACGAACATCTATAATCCAGTCAGCGTGTCCATTCCCAACGCGACATCCACCGGTGGGGACCTGCAGGACCTGCCAAAAGTCAGTGAATCCTGGCTCAGAAGCTATTTCGTCTCGGACACGCTGGGATTTGTTGACGATCAAGTGCTGGTCACACTGGGCGCGCGACACCAGACCGTCAAGGTGAAGGGCTATAACCGGACCAGCCTTCGGGAAACGTCGAATTACAATGAATCCAAATTATCCCCGGTCGTCGGCCTGGTGATCCGTCCAACGGAACAGATTTCACTCTATGCCAACAGGATCGAAGGTTTGGCCCAGGGACCAACCGCACCGACCACGGCGGCAAATACTGGCGAGGTCTTCCCCCCCTATGTCTCTGTACAATATGAAGCTGGGGTGAAATTGGATTATGGGACAATCGGTGGGTCAGCGGCTGTGTTCCAGACCAGCCAACCCAGCGGGATCACCGATCCGACCACAAATGTCTTTGGCATTGATGGTGAACAGCGAAACCGAGGCATCGAACTATTAGCCTTTGGGGACCTGACCCCGGACCTCCATCTTCTGGGCGGTGTCACCTATACTCAGGCAGAATTGTCCAAAACGGCGGGTGGCAACAATGATGGCAATTTCGCAGTCGGCGCACCGCAATATCAGGCCAATATGGGTGTCGAATGGGACCTTCCCTATCTCAGCGCAACCACACTAAGCGCCCGGATGATCTATACCGGAACGCAATATCAGGATACCGCCAACACAAAACGGGTCCCTGAATGGTCACGGTTGGACATTGGTGCCCGCACGACCCAGACCTTTGATGGCCAGGACGTTACGTTCCGGGCGAATATCGAAAATGTGACGAATAATGCCTATTGGGCTTCCGTGCAGGGTGGATACCTGACGCAAGGGGCGCCCCTGACAGGAAAACTGTCCGTTTCAACCAATTTCTGATGGGGTGAGAGGGAAGCCGGAGCAGCCGCCAATGTCTAACCGTTCGCTTAAAGTCTGGATCTGGTTGCATAAATGGACCAGCCTTGTCTGCACAGTATTCATGTTGATGCTGTGCCTGACAGGCCTGCCGCTGATCTTTCATGACGAGATCGAAAGTCTTCTGGAAGAGGATCAGGCCCTGCCTGAAATGCCGGCCGGAACGCCTTTGAAGTCTTTGGACGAGGCTTTGCAGACAGCATTGGATACTTATCCGGGAGAGCGTGGCCTGTTCATGAGTTTTGATGTTGATCGACCGGTCGTGAATGTCACGACCGGTCCGGTGGCGCGATCGACGTTGGAACAGATGCACATCACCTCAATCGACTTGCGCACGGCAGAAATTGTTGGTGCGATTACCGATGACGGGATCATGCATTTCATCCTGGATCTGCATACTGATATGTTCCTTGGGCCCTGGGGGGAATATTTCCTGGGCCTGATGGGGTTCCTTATGATCCTGGCGATTGTTTCTGGCGTGGTTGTCTATACACCCTTCATGCGGCGGCTGGATTTTGGGACGCTGCGCGTTCGCGGTAGGCGGGATTCCGCAGCACTGGCTGGCGATGTAAAGACGATATCCCCGACAGGTGGCACATCAGTTAAGCGTGTGGCCCGAAAGACATGGTTGGACCTTCATAACCTCTTGGGCATCGTGACCATGATGTGGCTGACTGTTGTTACGGTGACTGGAATAATCCAGACGATATCAACGCCCCTGGTTGATCTGTGGCGTTGGCAACAGCTTTCAGAACTAACACAGATCTATGGCGGTAAAGAAACGCCAGACACTTTTTCTTCACTGCATGAGGTGGTTGAGACCGCAAAATCTGCAAGTCCCGGCATGCGCCCGCAATTCGTCGCTTTTCCAGGCGTCCGGTTCAGCAGTGACCACCATTACGCGGTCTGGCTGCGTGGCGCGACGCCAGCAACCAGCCAATTGCTGACACCGGCCCTGATAGATGCGGAAACGGGCGAATTGACCGCGATGCGCACAATGCCCTGGTATATGACGGCGCTTCGATTGTCCTCTCCGCTGCATTTCGGGGATTATGGTGGGATGCCGATGAAGGTCCTGTGGGCCATTCTGGATATCCTGGCTATCGTCATCCTGGTCAGCGGATTGTATCTGTGGTTGGGAAAAATGAAGACGGTGCGCCCCGAAACAGAGACCAAATCATCTGCTCATTCCGCCCAGTTTTCCGGAAGTCGGTCATGAAGCACCGTCGCATTACCGCCAAAACCAATTGGCAGATTTTCGCAATCCCGTTGCTCTTAGCGATTTTGACACTGGTTGGTCTCATCGCGGGATTGCTGGATGATGGGTTGTTTGACGTATTGTCCTGGGCGGGCCTTTTCTTTCCAGTTGCCGCCATTTTATGGGCTTTCAAATATCGTCGCATAACGAGCGAGAAAGACGGCAATTTAGGTTAAAATCGCGACGGTTTCTGAGCACCGGGGCAACGGGGCCATGCCGAAGGTCGGTCTGTTATCTGGCCGCTGCTTCATTCATTCTGTCCAATGTTACACGATACAAGTGCAACCAGAATTTTAAATGCACCATAAGGGTTTAGCTTTTTGTCCTATATGATGGTCTGCCTTGTTTCGGCTTTTCTTGAGCTTTCTGTAACCGCATGATGCGTGGGAGCCTTTCCAAGAGTTAAGAGGATTCCATGCAGTTTAAATCCCTCAATGAGAATGAAGAGATTGTTCAGATCCGAGAGAGCATCGGTAGGCTGTGCCAAGACTTTCCACCTGAATATTGGCGCGCGCTGGACAGGGAGTCGGCCTATCCCAGCGATTTTGTGAAGGCCTTGTCTGACGCAGGATATCTGTCGGTTTTGATTCCTGAAGAATATGGTGGTTCTGGCATGGCGCTGTCCGGGGCCGTTGCAATCCTCGAGGAGATTCAGAGGCAAGGGGGCAATGGCGCCGCCTGTCATGCTCAAATCTATATGATGGGGGCGGTCCTGCGGCATGGAAATGACGAGCAGAAGCAGCGCTATCTCCCTCAGATTGCGTCTGGAGAGTTGCGCCTTCAGGCATTCGGGGTCACGGAACCGACCAGTGGCACCGATACGCTATCCCTGCGCACCTTTGCGCGTCGTGAGGGGGATCATTACATCGTCAATGGTCAGAAGGTTTGGACCAGCCGCGCTGAACATTCAGATCTTATGCTGCTGTTGGTGCGGACAACCCCGAAAGAGGACGTCAAGAAACGCTCTGACGGATTGTCCGTCCTGATCGTCGATATGCGTGAGGCAAAGAAGGATGGCATGACAATTAAGCCGATCCGCACGATGATGAATCACTCAACGACAGAAGTCTTTTTTGAAAATGTTAAGGTCCCTGTCGAAAACCTGCTGGGCGAAGAGGGGAAGGGCTTTCGCTATATCCTGTCTGGCATGAATGCTGAACGCATCTTAATCGCGGCGGAATGCATTGGGGATGCGAAATGGTTCCTGGAAAAGGCTTCGGCCTATGCTTGCGAACGGGTCGTGTTCGGGCGCCCAATCGGCCAGAATCAGGGCATCCAGTTTCCTTTGGCGAAGGCCTATGCGCATATGCGAACTGCTGAATTGATGGTCCATCACGCCGCTGGTCTGTATGAGGCTGGCGCAGACTGTGGCGAGGAAGCGAATATCGCCAAGATGCTGGCCGCAGAGGCGTCCTGGATGGCAGCAGAAGCCTGTGTTCAGACACATGGCGGCTTTGGCTTTGCCGAGGAGTATGACATTGAGCGCAAGTTCCGGGAGACGCGCCTGTATCAGGTCGCGCCGATATCCTCGAATTTGATCCTAAGTTACCTGGCGGAGCATGTGCTTGGCATGCCACGTTCCTACTAGGTGGGATCGATTGAGCCCGGCGGTCTTTCAGGCTGAACCGAAACTTATGCCACCGCGTTGATCACATACAGTTTCCGGATATGGGTATGGATCGTCCATTCGCCGGTCCAGCCCAGCGGAAGGATCAGCAGGTCACCTGGGCCAAGGTCGCGCTGACCGCTGCCGTCACTATTCTTGACGGTCGCAGTCCCCGAAATGATGTGACAGTATTCTGCTGATTTCGTGCGATCCGCGGTAAAGACACCTGGCGTGCATTCCCATACGCCAATATGCGTCAACCCATCGGCGGAGGTCCAAAGCGGGGCGGAAGCTTCCTTTTGGCCA
>Ga0207892_1000123_pt1 | contig 21541 bp, 17 predicted proteins | sample LinPmetageLP54_FD_184063 | JGI IMG/M metagenome (GOLD analysis project Ga0207892, IMG submission 184063) | Marine viral communities from the Pacific Ocean - LP-54 (SPAdes) | ecosystem: Environmental > Aquatic > Marine > Oceanic | place: Pacific Ocean | collected 2010-02-09 | reverse complement strand
CTTTGACATCCTTGATGCGATACAGGGCCGCCCCCCTTTTGGTTTCACCGCGTTCATATTGAATGCGCACAATCGGGCACCGAAACGCATCAAAGACGGCGCGGGCCAAGGTTTTGAAACGAAGCTCGTCGGTCAGTCCAAAGCATACTGTGATCGATGGTGTCGGGGCATCGGTGGCGGCCGAGCGCATTGCTTTATTCAGAAAGCGTTCCATATCGCCGAGCGCGCGGCGGTAAATCCGCTTCCACCCCACCCATAACATCGCTTCGGCAGAGGGCATGATTTTGTCGCCCCGTGCTTCGGCTGTCAGGGCGCAATAGTATCCAAGACCCAGATAGCTGTAATCGCTGCACAAATTCACCACACGGGTGCGCATGGGATAGGGTTTGGAGCGTGTCAGGTAATCATGGGCGGAGATGGCTTCGCGTCCGGGACCGGGGAAGGGGAAATCAGTCGCATCATCAACGACGAAAACGGTTCTGCTCATTGTTGGCTGAAACTCCTGTAAGGTTAGCTTGTTGCCGTCAGGCGCAGCACCAATGCGGCGCGCTGGCGGGCCCGGCCATAGCGGGACATGCGTTCGAAATCTTCCCGGGGGATGGGCAGGGCCATCCGATCCGTCTGGCTTTGGATCACATCCGGGTCGACAAAGGGGTCATGTACAAAGACGAAACGGTCACTCAGCGCCACCACGACAACCCAATGGGGTACCTTTTCACGATCCAGCGCATAGGTCGAAATCAACACGATCGGGATACCGCCGCTGTCCAGAACCTCCTGAACCTCCGGCAATGTCAGGGCCCGGTTGTCGACGGGAATTTCAAGATCTTGCAATTGCGCCAGATAATCTTCCTGAACCAGGCGAATGACGTCCTTTTTCTTCTGGCTGCGGACGGAGTCGATGAACATCACGTCTGGATCGCGCACATGCACCCGCACGTCAAAGCCGCGGGCCGCAGCGGCCAGCGCCATGCCATAGGGGGAACATCCCGCAGGGCCTTTGGTCATAAAGACCGTCGTCGCCTCCCGCCACAGGCGCAATTCTTCCCGGCGTGTCATCGGTGTTTCGGGCTTAAGCGCGGTCATCGCCATCATCAGACAGGCTGGCCCACAGGTGAAATCCAGGCTTTGTGCGTAATAGGGAATGCGGTCGGCGGATGTGGGGCGGCTGCCGATCAGGGCCTTGTCCAGACGCAGGGCATCGCCGCCATCTTCATAGTATCCGGTAATTCGCCCAAAGGGTTTGTACCCCGCCTGGCGATACAGTGCGATGGCCCCTTCGTTGCCGGCATGGACTTCCAGACGCAGATAGGCCGCATCCCCGTCAGCAGCGGCGTCTTCTGCGGCCGCCAGCAGCGCCCGTGCATAGCCCTTTCCACGGCGATCCGGCAGGACCGCCAAAGAGTACAGGCGCGCCAGAGAGGTCCCCTGATGAAACAGAACCATCGCATAGCCGATCAACTGCCCTGTCGGGTCACACAGCACCCGGGTCGATTGATGGCCCTTGATCAACAAATGGCGAAAGCTGCGCCGGCTGATACGGTCGGTCAGGAAACAGGCGGTTTCCACATCCACCAGGCCGTCCAGGTCCTCCAGAACGGCAGGGCGAATGGTTGCTTCGGAAACAATACTATCCATAACGGGGAAATCCCAACGCGCCTAGTCTAACTCCCGATGAGCGGACCAGCGCGTTCAGAACGCTATATCGGGCAAACCAACGCAAACTTAAAATGAATTCATGCTGCGAAAATTAGATCATATCCCCGCACTGAATGCATGGCTGGGATTTGTATCACAGCGTCAATTGATGGTGGCAGGCCCTTGCACCGTGGGTTACGGCATCGACAAGTCTGTGGAGGATCGGGTGTTCCAGACCTTCTTGCTGGCACTGTGTGGCAACGGAAAGTGCGTGATCAGGGGCAGAGTCTGCTATTTCCCTTAAGCGATGTAGAATATAGTCGCCGTCCAATCGGGCTTTTTCCGCCAGTCGTTGCCAGTGTCGACCCATGACCTGATCAAATTCCGCCTTCTGTTCTATTTTCATTGCCATCTTTAAATCGCGACGCTCATATTTTTGAGGATAGGCTGTCGCACTGGCAATGTCATACAGGGGGGCTAAACGTGTTTGGTTCGGGGTATGGAGCATGGAGTAGTTTTTTGCATGCCCATCTGTGCCGCCGATAATCCAATTGTACCCCAAGGCCAGGATAAAGTTGGTTTTGTCGACCTCCGGTCGATCCGAGGAGTCCAGCAAAGCCAGGCAGGTTTCTGGGGATGGCCCTCCCAAGACCTGGTATTTGTTGTCAGGATGAATGCCCGCAGCCTGGCAGAAATCTTCCTGATGAATGCGCAGAATGCGTCCATCTGGCATAAACCGCCGATCAAACCGCGTCACAACGATGGCAATCTGGTCGCCAAAATGCTCCACCTTAGTTGCACAGGTTGATAAGCCTAATCGTTTTGCAAGCGATAGGCAGAAATGCTCGTTTTCAACGAAACCATCAAATCCGGATACTGGAGGCTTTATGATATGGGTTGTTGGGATACGTCCGCTGGGGATGCCATAGCGGCCAGAGGAGTCTCGTATGAAGGCAGTTTTGGGCTGCGCCCCTGCCAGGCTGAACTGTCCATGATCAGTTGTCTTGCGCCCTAATGGATGGCGCGCCAGGTTTCGCAGGCGATCTGCGATTTCAGTTTCCGACAACCAGGTTACTTTCTCTGGTTCCGCCTCCAAGGCGGCATCGGTCAAATCGGGCAGAATGCGTATTGCACCCGGACATTCGCTGCCAATGGCCTGCAGCAACCCCATTAGGCTGCGGACAGATGTGTTATGGTCTTCAGCAATTCGCTGAAGGATTGCCTCGTTATCCGGTAGCAATCCCCAAAAGAAAGCCTCTGATATTCGTGCAGGGTGTTCCCCGCGAATGAGGGGGAGGCTGATCGATAAAGGATAGGCATTAGGATTGGCGAGCCAACTTCCATCATAGACGAACACTGTAGACCCTGACCTTTTGAATAACATGCCGACGGAGGTATCGTCTATCAGGATCGCAAGTCGACCTAGCTTTTGCCCCCGTGCCATTTAATCAACGATCTCGCTGAGATTGATAGTGTCTGAAGTGTTAGAAGGGGGGGGAATATCCCCTAATGTTATCTGAAGCCCTAATGTGTGGAACAGGGCGAGCAGAGTGGATATTGACGTTCCTTGCGCGCCGTTTTCGATTCCAGACAAGGTCTGTTGTCGAATTCTAACCTGTTTTGCCAGGCTGGCTTGGGTAAGGCCCATTGCCATACGACGCGCCCGTATTATGGCCCCAATGTCAAAAGGGGTTTTTACTTTAGGGGTCATGATATGTCCGGTCCCTATCTCCTGGTTCTCAGTTTATTTTACACGGTTTTACGGATAAATCAATATAAGCGATATTTCGGATAAATGAATTTAATTGAAATATCGGATAATAAGCTAAGCCCCAACAGGAGGGTCGCTGCAATTTATACTGCACTATTTGACTGGGGGCTAATTCAGCACCCCCTGGCCCGGCGACCCCATGATGAGGATATGCGCCGGGCAGAGGAAGCGATTGGCATTAGAGCATCATGAACTCAGACAGGATATTCTAACCATTTGTTTTCTAAGCAAATACGTCGTCACAAACGATTCCGTTTGCTCGGGATTTGCTCTAATAGTCCAGGAAGCTGCGCAGTTTGCGGCTGCGGCTGGGGTGTTTCAGCTTGCGCAAGGCCTTTGCCTCGATCTGGCGGATACGTTCCCGGGTGACGCTGAACTGCTGACCGACTTCTTCCAATGTGTGGTCGGTATTCATCCCGATACCAAACCGCATGCGCAACACGCGCTCTTCACGGGGCGTCAAAGAGGCCAGAACCCGTGTTGTGGTTTCCCGCAGGTTCGAATGGATTGCGGCATCAGACGGCAACAGTGCGTTCTTGTCTTCGATGAAATCGCCCAGATGGCTGTCTTCTTCGTCCCCGATTGGGGTTTCCAGAGAGATCGGCTCTTTCGCAATCTTCAGAACCTTGCGGACTTTTTCCAGCGGCATGGCCAGTTTTTCGGCCAATTCCTCCGGAGTCGGTTCGCGCCCAATCTCGTGCAACATCTGGCGGGATGTGCGTACCAGCTTGTTGATCGTTTCAATCATATGCACGGGAATACGGATCGTGCGCGCCTGATCCGCGATGGACCGCGTGATTGCCTGGCGAATCCACCAAGTCGCATAGGTCGAGAACTTATAGCCACGGCGATATTCAAACTTATCCACCGCCTTCATCAGACCGATATTCCCTTCCTGGATCAAATCCAGGAATTGCAGGCCGCGATTGGTGTATTTCTTCGCAATCGAAATCACCAGGCGCAGGTTCGCCTCAACCATTTCCTTTTTCGCGCGACTGGCTTCCCGCTCGCCCTGTTGAACGGTCGAGGTGATGCGACGGAATTCCTGTATGGGCATTCCTGCTTCATTAGCGATTTCGCCAATGCCAGCGCGCAGCTCTTCAATTTTGATCGCGTATTTCGCAGCGAACTTGGCCCAGGCGTTGGAAACGTCTGCCATTTCTTCCAGCCAGTTCGGGTCCAACTCGCGCCCGTAATAGCTTTCCAGGAAGGCTTCGCGGTCAATTTTGCATTCCAGTGCCAGGCGCAGCAATTTGCCTTCCTGGGTAATCATGTTCTTGTTGATTGAATACAGCTCTTCAACCAATTGCTCGATGCGAATATTGTTCAGACGCACCTCATCCATCAACTGGATCAATTCTTTGCGGTGCTTGTCATAGGTACGCTCAGTAGAGCGGGAGACGGATTCCCCTTTTTGCATGCTGCTGACGCGCTTGTCCTGCGCCCGTTGCAGCTTGCCATAGGTGTCGGAAATCTTTTCGAATGTCTCCAGGACGGTCGGCTTTAAGGCCTGCTCCATGGCAGCCAGCGACATATTGTTTTCTTCGCCGTCCTCGTCCTCATCGCTGTCACCTGATGGCGAAACGCCATCGACAGGCTCGCCATCCGCAGCGGGTTCGGCTGTTTTAGCGGCCTCGACAGGTTTGACGATTTCTGGTTTCGCCGCAACCTTGGGGGCCTCTTCGGTGTCGTCGTCTTCCGTCTCTTCGGCGTCTTCTTTGGCTTTCTCTGCTGCTTTCAGCGCTTCAGATTCACCGGCTTCTTCATCCCCGGATTCGATATCGGCCATATCATCGGCATCAGGACCCGACGACATGGTCGCATCCAGATCAATGACATCGCGCAGCAGAATCTGTCCTTCCAGCAATTGATCGTGCCAGTCCGTGATCGCGCGCATGGTCAGCGGGCTTTCGCACAGGGCGCCGATCATCTTCTCGCGCCCGGCCTCAATCCGTTTGGCAATCGCGATTTCGCCTTCGCGCGACAACAGCTCAACAGAGCCCATTTCGCGCAAATACATGCGCACGGGGTCATCGGTGCGCCCGACTTCATCATCCGAGATATTACCGGCATCGCCCGAGGCTTCGGTGGTCCGCTCTTCCGCCGGCTTTGCTTCCGGGTCGCTATCAGGCTCTTCACCATCGACAACATTAATGCCCATGTCGTTTAACATGGTCATCACGTCTTCGATCTGTTCAGAGGATACCTGCTCCTGCGGCAGCGCTTCGTTCAGTTCATCAATTGAGATGAACCCGCGCTCTTTGCCTTTTTGCAGAAGCTTCTTTACCGCTGAGTGCGCGTCTTCAAGAACCGGACCGTCTGCCTGTTCTTCTGTTGTCTCGGTCGCTTCACTCGCTTCGGCTTTGCTCGCCATATTGCCCGTCTTCCTTCCACCGATACCCTGACGCGATATGCGCCAGCGTCCTAGCTCTTGTCACTATAGTCCGACAGATCCTGGCCCAATTGGCCTTCTCCATCATCCACCGATCGGCGCAAAGCCGCCAATCGGGCATCTCGCTTTTCCCAGTCCCCCGGCCCCCAACTGTCAGGACCCGAGGACGCTTGCGCCACGGGATCCCGGCCTGCTGTTTGATATTCCCCCAGCAGCGCCCCTTGCTGCCGGATTAACAGGATATGCTCCAGCAACTCTCGCGCCTCCGATGAGGAGGCAGAGGGTTTCGCCTGCGGAGCCAGACTGTAGACGCCCGGAACGGTAACAGCAGACAAAGACGCTTGCACCCCGCTTGCGATCAAGTGGTGTGTAAGCGCCTCCGGGTCAAGCGTAATGCCCAACACAGCGTGTTTTTGGAGTTCGGCGCGCAGCTTGTCAAGGTCGGCATCAAAGGCGAAGATGTCTAAAACCTCATCAAACTCTGAAATCAGATCTGGATGATTGACCAGGGTTGCCAGAACGATCTCTTGGCGGCGGCGCACCAGGCGGCGCGCGGCATCGTCCATCAGGCGTTTGCCAAACGGGGATTCCGCCTTCGGGCCCAAGGATGTATCGCGGTTTCCACGCCATTCGCGGATAGCCTGGCGGCGGGCTTGCTTCAGCCGCGTCTGGCTGTGTTTCCGATGCAGATTGAACAGCATATCGCGAAATGTGCGCTGATATTCCTTCCGCACCAGATCATTCTGAATGCCTGAGACGAGTTGAAAAAGGTCTGCCTCCAGACGGGCGCGGCGCTCCGGTGTGTCCAGTCGCATCCCATCTGATTCGGTTTCAAACAAAAATTGCGCCAGGGGATGGGCACCACCGAGTATCTCATTCATGGTGCGTATGCCGTCATGGCCGCTGACCAGACTGTCTGGGTCTTCCCCTTCCGGTAAAAAGGCAAAGGACAGGCTTTTGCCGGGTTCCAATCCGCTCAAAGCCCGTTCTGCGGCGCGAATGGCGGCCTTTTGCCCAGCGACATCGCCATCCAGGCACAGGATCGGTTCATCTGCATGACGCCACAGTTCAGCAATCTGTAATTCAGTTACCGCCGTGCCTAAAGGGGCGACACTGGCAGGGAAGCCAGCCTGCCAAAGGCCGATCACGTCCATATAGCCTTCGGCGACCAGCAATTGCTCACCCTGGCGGGCGGGTTCTCTTGCGCGGTCCAGATTGTACAGGGTGCGGGATTTATCAAACAGCGGGGTTTCCGGGGAATTGATGTATTTCCCAACCCCGATGGCCTTGGCATCGCCCATGAAACGCCCGCCAAAGGCGATGGGGCGGCCGCGCCGGTCATTGATCGGGAACATGATGCGATTGCGAAACAGCGGGTAGGGCGCGCGGCCATCATCCGGGGCACGGTACAGGCCGGCCTCCAGCAATTGCGCCATCTCGATGCCTTGTTCCTTGGCCGCTGTCGCCAGGGCGTCCTTATCATCCGGGGCAAAGCCCAGTTGGAACGCCTCAATCGTCATGGCCTCCAGCCCGCGGCCTTGCAGATAGGTGCGGGCCTCCTTGCCAGCCGGGCTCTCCAATTGGCGTGTGTACCAATCCCGCGCAAAGGCAATGACATCGCCCAGATCTTTGCGGCGTTCTTCGCGCTGGCGTTCCTCTGGCGAAGATTTTGGCACTTCCAGCCCGGCAAGGCCTGCCAGTATCTCGACCGCCTCAGGGAAGCTCTGTCCTTCAACCTGCATCAGCCAGGAAAAATGATCGCCATGCTCCCCCGTGGAAAAGCAATGATAGAACCCTTTGTCGTCAACGACATGGAAAGACGGTGTTTTTTCATTCGTAAAGGGCGAATTGCCCCACCAGTCCCCGCGTCCCTTCTGTTTCAACTGCACCCGCCTGCCGACCAATTGCGACAGGGAAACCCGGGCGCGGATTTCATCAAGGAAGGATTGCGGAAAAGCCATGGAACGCGAGAACCTGTCCGTTTGGGTGTGTCGTTTTGGGCGCGACCGGTCGGGATGGGCGGGCGAAACCGTGCGTCGCGCATCATAACATATCGTGCGAAATTAGTACATCCCGAATGGCTGTTAAGGCGCATGTCGACCAGGTCGGTATAGGGGGGCCGAATGGTGTCACGCAACCGTCATGAATACAGTGGATAGTGCGCCCCAGAAACAGTCTTTCACGCAGGAGTTGGAATTATGGCGATGTATACGGCCCGTCTTTTGGACGCGAAAAGCGGCAATGAAGGGGTATATGATTTTGAAGGGCCAGACGATCTTATGGGCCAAACACCAGTGCGAATCGTTCGTCATTTTATGGAATATATCGATCGCGATGTATTGCCGACACAGCATGTCGACTATGAACTGAACGCGGCATTGAAGAACAAACAGCGCCATGTTGTGACCGCCATGGGTGATTTGCATTTTGAACATGGCGAAGATCCGGCGCCTTTTATGCTGATGATCGCGGCAAAGCAGAAATAGCAGTTAATTTTGCCGCATGACAAAAATCGTCACTTTTGATGATTTTGCTGTCTTGCCCCAACCGGACGCTCCGATTAAAGTGCGGCCCGCTCAGCAAGAGCGGCGAATGGGGCGTGGCGAAGCGGTTAACGCACCGGTTTTTGGTACCGGCATACCTAGGTTCGAATCCTAGCGCCCCAGCCACTCTCTTGCACCCAATCCAACATAGTTGTCAGATGTCAGATATACTTAAGAATGTCGTTTTATAGCTAAGTTTGTCGCTGGCGACATCGTTAAGTATTATTTTAAAACAAATTTATTCTACAAAAACAACACGGTAATCCGAATACCCAACTTCCATGTGATCGTAACAATTTCTTGCTAAACTCCGGCAGTTTTCTCTGCTGGAGGATGGCGTGTTGCTGTCGAACGGTTTGTGGCCATACCGTCCACGCATGGAACCGGGGGAATCTTTCTCGTCGTGGTTCTCGCGATTGGCTCTGGGCAATGGCCTGACTCCTCGCGAGTTATACCGGATCGCTTTGCCAGGTGCCCGATGTATCGCTGCGATCTGGATCGCGCCGCCCCCGATGTGTTCCTCGCCAATCTGGCAGAGCGGACCGGTATAAATATGACCAGCCTTGAGCATTCCACGTTCCGCCGATGGCACGGCTCTTTGATCGGCGGCACTGTTGAAAACGCGAAACATCCATGGCAGCCTCCTGCTCCTTCAATATCCCGATGATCTGTTCTTCAGTGAACCGGCTGGGCTTCGTAAATCCGTCTCCTTAGCGTCGACGGACTCTACCTAAACCTGGTGGAATTATAAGATCTCAGGTCATCTTTCACATAGATTGGTCTTGCGAAGAGCATAAAACGATTAGAGCACCTTCATCTTCCTCCTCATGAAGATCGGAATTGTCGGTGTAGGAAATATCGGCGCAACACTGGCGCAGAAGCTCGTCTTAGCAGGTAATGAAATCAAGCTCGCGAATTCAAGAGGGGCTAACTCCATCCGCTATCCGGCCGTCGGCGAGTCGGATGACCCGGTCGGCGAGATGGAAGTATCGATCATCATGAGAGATGACAACGATTGTTTTTCCCTGGCGCTGCAACTCTTTGAGTAATTCCACATAAAATATGTGTCGGAAAGTTGGATCCTGATCTGCTGCCCATTCGTCGAATACAAGGACCGGGCGTCCCTCCACCCACGCGTTAAGTAGAGCCAGCCGTTTGCGTTGGCCGCTTGAGAGGTCGGTGGTGGTAAACGCGCCGCCCTTGATCGCAACCTTGTGGGATATCTCCAAACGCTCCAACCATTCGTTTGCCTCTGCCGGAACTTCACGGTCACGAACTGCTACCTCGTCGAACAGATAATAGTCGGCAAAAACAGTGGTGAAGGATTGCCGATAATCGTCACGGTTGGGCGCGTCCACGGATATTCCATCAAGACGAATCTCCCCTTCCGTCGGCGTATAAAGGCCCAGAAGCAGTTTGATCAACGTGGTTTTTCCACAGCCGTTCTCCCCCACGATGAACAGCAATTCACCAGCTTCGATCGTCAGATCAATCGGCCCCAACTCGAAGCCCTTTGCACCTCCCGCCTCGGGAAAGGCATATCGCACGCCCTTGAGTTCTATGGTTGAAAATGCTGGAATCGGCTTTTCCGGCGTCGCCTTGATATCGCCTTCGGCGGTTAAATGCGGTTCGGGGTTGGAGAAGCGTTCCGACAAATCGGCGACCCGAAGGAGTGCAACCTGAACCCGCGCCAGAGACGGGATGGCGGCGATGATCTGGTCGAGAGGCCCTTTCATGTAAAGCAACACCAGCACGAAGCCGCTTACCACCTCGGCACCGGCATTCGGCATCAGCACATCCCGCAGCGCTAGGGTAAGAGCAATCACGAGGAAAAACAGCGACGTGCCGAAGGCCCTGGCGGAAACGAACAGGTTGATTGCGGCAATTTGTGAGGTACAGATGCCGTTCACGGTCCGTCGCAACTGCTCGGTATAAAGCCATTGGCGGCGCGGACGATTGATCCGGAGCTCCTTTGCCCCCTCGGCGATTCCACGGTAGTATTTCTGCAACGCATCTTCGGATTCGCGTGCGGCCATGAAGCCACGTACGCCCCGCGTGCGCGCCCAGCCTTGCACAATTGAACCGATTGCGATGGCTGTCACGGTTACCAAAAACATCGGCCAAGACAGCCAGGCGAGATATCCGAGGCAGCCCAGCGCAACTGTCACGGAAACCGCGAAGGACGAAAAGATGAAGGCGAAGTCGCTGATGGTATCAATGTCGTGGGTCAGCACGGGCATCAGCTTATGGGTGCGATATCTCTCCAGTTGGTCGATGGGGGCGGCCAGGATTTTAACGGCTAGAGAGTTGCGCAAGCGCGCGATAACGCGCTGACCAATAAAATTGGTGCCTACATCTGCCACGATTGAACCGATCAACATTAAAAGGCATAGCGCGACGAAGGCGAGTGCCAAGGTGCCCTGCTGATCTTGCTCCGCGTGCAAGCCATAGTTCACGGTAGCCAGTAAGGCCGTCACGCTGAGCCCCCCGATGGCCCCGAATACCGCCGAAGCGGTCAAGAGCGCCCAAAAGGGCCGCACCAGACGCCAAATTTCAAGGAACGCACTCATAGGACGTGTCTTCATGATGGGCTTACCTTGCTCGGAACGCGCCCGTCGTCGCGGCGGCGGATCGGGCAGTTGATACAATAGGCATCGGACAGCGCCGGAATCAGGTATCGGATGCAACATACGCGTCGCCACCGTAGGCCTCTCGGGTCTCGTCCTCGCGGATCGTGCCCTGGCGGGCTCAGTGCTTCGACCAGATCGCGCATCGGCCCCGCCAGGTGATCATGCGCATTCAGCAGCGCTTCCAGAGGCTCGAACGGTTCCGGCGGTTGATCAAAGAAAACGATCAGCACATGCGCGGTCCATTCGAAATAGCTGGCGAGATTACCCCACAGCATCCGTGGCGAGACCGATCCGTGACGGGCGATCGCGTCGACGACGGGGCCGAGATTGCCGTTGACCAGCGTCTTGAAACGCTCTGTCGGGGTGCTTTCGGTCGTGAGCATGCCGCCCGCATCCGCCAATACGATGCGGGATGGCTTTCCCTCCGCGTCGACGGCGAAACGTATCCTGTCCAGGGCAATCGGCAAGTCGCGCCTGAACATCAGGTTGGCCACGAGAACCGCCGGTATCACAACATCCCCGTACAATCTCGTCCAGAGGCTGGCTAGCACGCGCGGGTCATCGCATTCCTGCTCCTTGGCCAAAAAGGCGAGGGTGCGGTCCAAATGCTCGGGCGATACCAGATCGAGACCGGACACCAGGCCCGGGGCGTTCAAGGTGGATATGGCTAGTTTATGCCGATACGGTTCGAAGCGGCCGATACAAACGGTTGCGAGGTCCCGCTGAAGGGCCTCGTGCTGATCCGGCGATTCAAACACGGTTTCGTCCTTCATGGCCGCGCCCGCAACAGCCACATCAGATAGGGGCCACCAATCACCGTGGCGAGAAGGCCCGCCGGGACCTGGAAGGGAAACAGGATCGTGCGGCCGATCCAATCCGCGATGACCATGATCAGGGCGCCGATCAACACGGCACCCAATACTTGGTGAAGGGCTCGGTGCAGACCCATCATGCGGGCGATATGCGGCGCCATAAGCCCCACGAAGCTCAAAGGGCCGATCAACAAAGTTGCGATCGCTGTCGGCACAGCCGTCGCAACCATGATCACCAGACGGCTTTGGGGAACGTTCACGCCCAGCGCGGCCGCAGGCCCGCTGCCGAGTGGCAAGATTTCCAGCCAGCGCGCCAGGAGCGGGGACAACAACACCATCCCGACGGCAAATCCGGCCGGCAGCAGCACCTCATCGGTATCCACTTGATAAGTCGAACCAGCCATCCAGGTGAGCAACGTACCGACACGCGGATCGCCCGTTGCCATGGCAAGCGCGACGACGGCTCCGAAAACGGCGCTGGTCGCCACGCCGGCAAGCAACAGGCGGTCCGGACTGAAGGCCGCGCGCCGTCCCATCATCAGAATGATCACCAACACCCCAAAGGCGCCGACGGCTCCGGCCAGCATCTGCAAGGACCGGTCGGGAGTGGGCAAGGTAAACAACAGTAGAATGACACCCAGGGCGGCACCGGAACTGATTCCCAACACTTCCGGAGCGGCCATCGGATTGCCGGTTAGGCGTTGCAGCATCACCCCAGAGAAGGCCAGCATGACACCGGCAGCAAGCGCGGCGAAGAGCCGGGGAGCCCGCCAGGGCCACAGTTCCTGAATACCCTGAACACCGAGCCAGTGCCACCCGTCGGATCCCTGTCCGACCGCAAGACTGATCCAGACGGCGAACAGCAGGACCAACACCAAGACTGCGATTAGACGAAGCGGTTGCCGTCGGCGCACCTCGACGACAATGGCGGCCCCTGCGCGTACTGCGGCCCCCCCGCCCAGTCGAGGCAGCAACCATAATAGCATCGGGGCGCCGATCAGCGAGATGACCGCACCGGTCGGGACATGATGATATCCGCGCGGCAACAGTTGCACTAACTGGTCGGTCACCCATAGCAGCCCGGCACCGCAAAACGGTGCCCAGACCAGACGGTCGCGCAATCGCCGCGCCCCGGCCAGCCAGACCAATGACGGTGCCGCCAGCCCGACAAAGCCAAGCATGCCGACGGCACTTACAACGGAGGCGCTGAGAACTACCGCCACCCCAAGCGCCGCCAGCCGAGCACCACTTAATCCGAGACCGAGATTGCGAGCGACATCGTCGTCAAGGCCTAGAAGGGTCAATGGACGAACCAGGAAAGCCACCGCGACAGCCGCAAGCGCCAGTCGGGGCGCCAGAAAGGCGGCGATGCTCCAATCCTGCTGGCCCAATTCGCCCGCGCCCCAAATGAAGATTCCGCGTAGATAGTCGTGGTGAAACAAGGCCAGCGCCGCACCGAATGCACCGCAATACAGACTGACGATCAGGCCCGCTAGAATCAAAGCCAGCGGTGCCAGCGCGCGGGACCAGGCAAGCCAGAAAACCGCGATCAAAGCGGCGCTCGCCCCAGCCATGGCCACCCCTTCCCGCCCGATGACGGCCAGCAATCCGGGCGCCCAGAACGTTGCTGCGAGAAGAGCAAGGTGCGCCCCTGCGGAGACCCCCAAGGTGGTGGGCTCTGCCAACCTGTTCCGAAGAACCTGCTGACAGATTGTTCCCGCCAAAGCCAAAGCCGCTCCGCTCATCAGCGCGACCGCCATGCGCGGAAGGAGCACGTAGTGCGCCACCAAGGCGTTGCCGTCGTCCGAGATATCCAGGCCGAATAACGCGTCAATCCAGCGTTCCGGCGGCAATCGAAGTTCCAACTGGCGGCATGCCAAAATCGCGGCGATCGCGAGAAGCATGGCGGCGAGGGCCATAGGCTTGGTGACAGAGCAGCGCCGAGAATCGACGGTCACGGTCTCAACCATGTCCGGTTTCCTCTCCGGTAGCCGCGCCAGATCCCGACTTGTCCAGCGGCAAACGCTCGACCAACAACCGCGTGAAACGGTCAGCGGTCGGCACGCCACCATAGAACAACATGTTGTCCAGAACCGTGATCCGACCGTCGCGCACGAAAGGGAGGCGGCGCGTAAGCGGTCGTGCCTCGATCATTGCCTTTAAGTCTGCGGCTTGGCGGCTTAATAAAAGAAGCCGGGCCTCCGGCACTTCTGCCATGACTTCCAACGGGACCGTGGCATGGCCCCACGCGCTTGTCGGGCCGGTCCAGGCATTCTGCAGGCCGAACCGGTCGAGCAAGTCCTGGTAGATACAACGCCCACCGAATACCAACATGGCGTTTCGAACCAACTCACCGACCACATAGACAGGCCCACCGCGATACTGTGCGAAACCTGGTACCGCTGCCGAGATTGTATCTTCGACGCGCGCCAAATACGATTCGCACGCCTCCTCCATCCCAAGGCGCAAGGCGATTTCCCGTATCGCTAAACCGGATCGTTCATAGGCCGAATGCGTCTCGGTAGCGCGAATATCGAAAACCTCCACCGGCGCGATGCGCTCCAGTCGGGCACGGGCCCCGCCGAGCGAGGGATCAATCACGATCAGGTCCGGTTGCAGTTGGGCCAAGAGTTCCAGGCTGGGTTCCGAGCGCAGACCCGCCTCCCTCACGCTTTCGGGTACCGGCGGCTCGACGACAAGACGGCTGTAGCGTTCGATCTCCGGCATCAGCAATGGTTCGGCACCGATGGCCAACAGCGATTGCGCCGTGGCCCAGCCAAGGGCGGCGACACGTGGACCGTTCACCCCCTCGGATGAGGTGGCGGCATGCGCTGTGCCAACGGCGACCTTACTCGTTGTAAGGGCAGGGGGTATTGTCATGAGCCCCAAGCACGCCAGCAGGTTTCGACGGGAAATCTCCTCTCTCATCGCGGGAATGCCATCGGGTCGCCTGTTTCCGGATGTGGTAGAACGACCATCGGAAGATTGTAAATCGCCTTAAGCGAGGCTTCGGTAACGACATCAGCGGGTGGGCCGCCATGGATCAGCTTTCCGCCCCGCATCGCCAACACCTCATCACAGAAGCGCGCGGCCATATTGACGTCATGCAGAACCACGACAACGGTTGGGCCGTTCCGCGCGAGGCGGCGCACCAAATCCAACACTTGAATCTGATGCGCCAAATCCAATGCTGAAGTCGGCTCGTCGAGTAGAAGGCAATCCGGATTCTGCGCCACCAGCATTGCCAGCCAGGCCCGCTGCCGCTCTCCACCTGAAAGGCTATCCACCAACCGCGTTGCGAATGCGCCCACACCCGTCGCGACCATCGCCTCCTCGACCTTCTGTCGGTCTTTGTTGGTGAAGCGGCCAAGAGCGCCATGCCACGGATACCGCCCGAGAGCGACCAACTCCTGAACTGTCATGCCAATTGCGGCAGGCGGGGTTTGTGGCAGATAGGCAACCTTGCGCGCGTAGCATCGATGGGACCAGTTATCCAGAGGAAGGCCTTGAAAATCAATACGTCCCGAACTCACGGTTTGCTGTCGGGCCAGAAGGCGCAGCAGCGTTGTCTTGCCGGAGCCATTGTGGCCGATCAACCCATACACACGCCCTCCGGTAAGCGACAGCGTCGTCGGCTCAACCAACACTCGGTCTTCTATCCTGAACGAGGCCCCGTTGAGGTCGAAACACACGCTGCCTTGTGCCTCGCCTTCAGGCTGCTTGCCTTCTTGTTTCAACATCGGTCTCGTCCTTTGCCCGCGATAGATCTCGCCCCGATATGGAGACATGGCCACCTGGTCTTCCTCCAAACGGGTCGGTCTTCCACAACCGTCAATTCAACCCTTTAGATACGTGAAATAGCGGAGCCTAAGTTCGACCCCGCCAATCACATCACTCTTCATTCCGCATCCTGGTATCAGCAACGCCGTCCACTTCGATGGGAAAACTGCGGCCGAGTCGCCTACCAACGATGCGTCAGCGTGCTGATTACCCGGCGTTCATTGCCGGCGAAAACGAGGTTCCGCGAAAATCCGGGCGTGTAGTATTCGGTATCGAACAGATTGCTGCCGTCGACCCTCAATTCAGTTCCTGCAAGGGACGGCAGCACCTCTCCCAGGTCGTAACGAATGCTCGCATCGAACAAAGCATAGGCATCGACGATGTTGGTGTTGGACGCGTCGAAGGTCTTTCCGACATAGCGAACGCCGCCGCCCAATCCCAAGCCGCTCAACGGTCCACCTTGGAGGGTGTAGTCGAGCCAAACTGATCCTTGATGCTTGGGAACGGCCACCATCTGGTTGCCCTTCACGCCGATTTGGGACGTGTCTTTTGTGATCACCGCGTCGGTATATGTATAGGAGCCTTTGGTATACAAACCGTCGGCTAAATCAATGCGCCCTTCCAATTCCAGTCCTTTGGAAACAACCTCGCCAGCCGCAAGAAAGTATCCGGTATGAGACGGATCGGCCGATAGAACGTTCGTCTGGGTAATGTGGAAAACGGACGCAGTGACGGAGCTGTTGTATCCTCGCGGCTCATATTTAACGCCGACTTCGTATTCTTCGCCCTCGGTCGGATCGAACGAGGTGCCGTCGAAAGCCGGCGCCGCGACTTGAGGAAAGAACGATGTAGAGTAGCTGGCATATGGGCTGACGCCGGAGTTGAATGCATATATTGCCCCGCCGCGCCAGGTCAACGCACTGTCGGATAGTTTCGTCGTGGTGCCGTTCCGCTTGTTCTTGCTGTTCGACTTCACTTGGTCATAGCGCAGGTTCCCGGTCAGCGTTAGATCGCCGATTTGTGCCTGCTCCTGCCCGTACAAACCGACCTGTTGGATCGTCAGCCTAGTATCGACGGAGGGTGTTGTTCCAATCGAGATCGGCGTTCCGTAAGATGGATTGAAAACGTCCAGCGTTGTGTTATTTCCGTTAAATCGGGTTTCGCTGCGCGTATAGGCGGCGTAATCTACCCCGCCCAGGATCGTATGAAACACAGGGCCCGTATCGAGCGTCACTTCAACGTTATTATCCGTCAGAATCTGGTGCGCTTCCTGCTCACGATACTGCGAGTTTCGGGACAGAAGACGATCCCCCGTCAGCGTTCCAGAGCGGCTGCCGACGGTGCTGTATTCGGCGTCGGCATAAAGGTAGCGTGTCGCCGAATGCATGGCGAAAGTCTCGTTGAATCGGTGGTCGATGATCACAGTCGTCGCAAGGTTCGAGACATCACTGTCATTGTGATCGGGCTCACCGAGAAACAGGTCATGATCGATGGAGCCGTTCGGATTATCGTCGATCGTACCACTAGCCGGGAAGCTCTGTTCGGCACCGCCGCCTTTCTTGTGCAGATAGCTTGTCAGCAGAGTCACACTGGTGTCGTCCGATGCGTTCCAGGTGATGGAAGGGGCGAAATACTCGCGATCATCTGGAATATGTTCAAACTGGGTACCGCTTCTTCGGGCAAGTCCAACGATACGGTATAGAAGGTCGCCGTTTTCGTTGGTGGATCCGCCCACATCGAAGGCGCCCTGGAAATGCTCAAAATTCCCAACCTGCATCTGCACTTCATTGACTGCGTCGCGTGTCGGTCGCTTCGTCGTCAGGTTGAGCAGGCCGCCCGGCTCTCCCTGGCCATAGAGAACCGAGGCCGGGCCACGCAGAAAATCGACCTGTTCCACCCCGTAAAGTTCGATGTCATTATCGTAACCGTTAAAACCACCGCGCAGTCCATCATGATACTCGCCAGCGAAATTGAGCGTGCGGAATCCTCGAAGATACAGTTGGGAGTTCCCTTGCCCCCCCGGATAATCGATGATGCGGATGCCCGGCGTATAGGACATCGCGTCATTTAAGGTCTCCACGCCACGCCGGTCCATATCCTCACGCGTGATGACCGATACCGACGCCGGAATTTCATCCATTCGCGTATCGGTCTTGGTCGCGGTGTCTGTCACAAGGATAGGCGGTAGCAACATCCCCTCGTTTTGTTTTTCTTCCTGTGCACTGACCGTCACCGTGTCTTCGGATGCGAAACGATATACGAGACCGGATGCGCCCAGCAGGCGTTCAAGGGCTTCATTCGGGGTCATTTCACCGGACACGCCGGGAGAGGCGACGTCCCGCGCCAAATCCGTCGGGTAGAGTACCTGATATCCGGTCTGTTCGCCGAAAGTGAGAAGAACATCGGGAATCAGTCCGGCCGGAATGTCGAACTGCATAACCTCGTTGCGTGGCACCTGCGAAATCTGAAGGGCCGTATTGACGGCATCTCCCTCCGCTGCGTATGCGGCTGATCCGGTGGCTGTCATCCCCAGAACCGTCACCGCCAGAGCTGTTGTCATCCAAAGGCGGCTGCGTCGAGACGGCCTCCATTCTCCCCGAAAATTCATCATATCACCCTCGCTTGAGATTGTGAAAATGCGTCTTAGTTGCATCTTCTCGACTCCAAGACGTCGGGCAGGGGCCGCGACCTCACCCAAAAACGAAAAAAAATTTGTGGGTTATGCTTTGTTGAGGAGAACGAGGTACTCCGTTAACCTAATCTCGGTCACGGGAAGGGTCATTACGATAGCACGGAAGGCGGAGTCAGGGTTCTCCAGATTGAAGCTTCCATCCACCCTCAGATTGTTCAGGTCATCATCCAGAATGACGATGCGGCCTTTCCGGTACCGGTTGAGATCGGCAACCACGTCCCCAAGCGGACAGTCTCTGAAAACCATGCGGTTCCGTTGCCATGCGGTTTCTGAATCATCCTCCGAGCGCTTTACATCGCCCAGAATATGCTCCCCGACGGTAATCCGCTGTCCGGCTGACACGACGGCCATGCCACGGGCCGCATTGGCTGGCTCGCTGATTGAGACCTCGACCGCGTTTTCGGTAACGGCGACCACGATACCGCTGCGACGGCGATGCACGACAAACTTGGTCCCAAGCGCCCGAATGGTTGCACCGTTGCAGGAAACGAGGAAGGGCCGGGCTGGATCGTGCACGACCGTGAAGGCGGCGCGGCCCGAGATGAGACGAATCTGTCTTTGCGCGGGCGTGAAATCCAGCGCGATTGAGGTCCCTGCATCCAGCATGGCTTCGCTACCGTCCGAGAGCGACACATCGCGCCGCTCCCCCGTGCCCGTTCGGAAATCACCCAACAGGAGGCTTTCAATCTGCTGCCTCTCGATACCGACCGTGAGCAATGCGGTAGAGAGCGCCAACCCTGCACCACCGAAAAGTGCCGCCCGTCTCGTTGTCCAAAATCCGTATTGCGTCACCTTACTGTTGTGCGATCGGGAATCCGGGATGTGATCAAGGTCCGACCAAACACATTCCAGATGGCGAAATTCCTCGAAATTCGCGCTGTCTGTGCGCAGCCACTCTCCGAAGGCGGTGTGGTCCGACTCCGTTGCCCCGCCGGAATTCAGGTGAACGAACCACTGCAGGGCTTGGTCCCGTGCGGCCGTGGCATGATCTTTTCGCTCGGGCATGTCTCTCAGCACTTCAGTTGCGATCTTTTACGCATGGGCGATCGGTCTCCACCTAGCAGGACGTTTCGCCGCCATGAGCACCGCACTCCTAATAGAAACTTTTTCCACTCCATTACGTGTTTTTCTCCACTGAATCACGACATTGCGCCAATGCACGCATGATGTGTTTTTCGACCATGCTTTTCGATATGCCGAGTGTCCGAGCTATCTCCGCGTGGCTCAATCCATCTATTTTGTGCATCAGGAAAACCTGGCGCTGCCGTGTAGGCAACGCATCAATCGCCCGGGACAAAAGGGCAATTCTCTGCCGCTGCGTAACACTTTCTTCGCTTCCAGGCATGTCACTCGGACGGCCTTCCCCCATATCCGATCCAACAAAGGTTTTTTGACGCCTGTTGTCCGCCCGCAGCCGGTCCAGAGCGATATTGTCCGCCATTCGGTAAAGGTAGGCGCGGGGATTGGTAAGAGGCGGTACGGTATCGAGCCGGGAAAGCTTCAGATAAGTGTCATGGACCACGTCTCGCGCGGCTCCCTGGGACCCGATCCGGCGCGCCAGATAACGCGTCAGGTCGTCGTAATGCTCCAGGAGCAAACACACCAATCTCGACCGATTCTCGTCGGGCATACCAAGCTTTCCCCAAAATCATGGAACCGACTTTGTTGTCATGGCCGGTCATGATCAGTCACATCCCAGAAACATTATTCAATATGCGACTAATTCTCAATATCATTTGTCAGGATAATCTCCAAGCGCACTCAAATAGTGACATGCGACCCGAATATCCACCATTCACAGGGGGAGTCCTTGGGTCATCCGGTGTAAATGTTGCACCACAAGGGTAGACGTTTTTTCAATATGCTTCCATCATGCAGCGCCTTGAACGAGTTTTAAAAGGGTCGGCTGCGATTTCAACTGACACAGCTATGCGCTTGGAATGCGCCTGCAACACGACACCGCATTATTGGCTCAACATGCAAACCAACTTTGACCTGTCAAAAGCAGCCAAAGAGATTGATGTTTCCGGTATCAAACCGCTTGTTCATGGTTAGTAGAGGACAACTCGCCACCGCTCAAAAGTTGAAAATATAGACTGTCATTGCATTTTTTAATAGAAAATGGATAGCATGCTAGACAAATAATACTGGAATCTAGGGACATCGTTAGTATGAAAAATGCAATCTAACGACATCGCTAATGTTACATTCAGACAGCCTTAGCTATAAATATCAGGCTATCAACTGGCGCCCAGCGACATTCTTAAGTATATCTGACATCAGATCTGAATAGCGAGGTTTGGCTGCCCTTTTAGCTCTTTCCGACAAGTCTCCATAGTGTGGCGGAGCGTGTGCCCGAGCGGCAATAGGCCAGGATTGGGGTGGGCAGGTCGTCCATTGCCGTGCGGAAGGCTGTGGCATCCACTTCTGAAATTCCTACCGGTGAGATTGGGATATAACGGATCGGCAGCCCGATCTTGTTTGCAGCCGCTTCGATTTCTTGAAATGTCGGCTGGCCCAACTCTTCCCCATCGGGTCGATTGCATATGATGGATTGAAACCCCAGATTCTGTGCCTGAATGACATCATCAGGTGAGATTTGGGGGCTGACGGACAGGGTTGGGGATACGGGATAGGGCTGCATGATGCTCCTATGGGTTAAAGGGCGTTGACGGGCACTTTCAACATCCGGCGACCGTCTTTGTCAGTGGGTATGGCTCCGGCACGCATATTGACCTGTAAGGCGGGAATGATCAATTTCGGCATTCCCAGTGTTGCGTCTCGTTCGGTCCGGAACCGCACGAAGGCAGCTTTGGTATTGCCCTGGCCGACATGGATATTCTGTGCCTTCTGATCTGCGACAGTGGTTTCCCACTGAATGTCACGACCGTTTGGACCATAGTCGTGACACATGAACAGGCGCATGGCGTCCGGCAGGGACAGAACCTTTTGTATGCTGTCATACAGTGTTCCTGCGTCACCGCCCGGGAAATCCGCACGGGCTGACCCGCCGTCTGGCATAAACAAAGTATCCCCGACAAAGGCGGCATCGCCAACGACATGGGTCATACAGGCCGGGGTGTGCCCTGGTGTATGAAGGGCGATGGCCTGCATCTGCCCGATTGAATAGGTATCCCCGTCCTTGAACAAGGCGTCGAACTGACTGCCATCCCGCTGAAACTCAGTGCCCTCGTTAAAGACTTTTCCGAATGTATCCTGCACGATGGTAATATTGCTGCCAATGCCGATTTTGCCTCCCAAGAGCCCCTGAATATAGGGGGCC
>Ga0207892_1000122_pt1 | contig 21598 bp, 18 predicted proteins | sample LinPmetageLP54_FD_184063 | JGI IMG/M metagenome (GOLD analysis project Ga0207892, IMG submission 184063) | Marine viral communities from the Pacific Ocean - LP-54 (SPAdes) | ecosystem: Environmental > Aquatic > Marine > Oceanic | place: Pacific Ocean | collected 2010-02-09 | reverse complement strand
GCACCCGAAACGATCGACATAGCTGTAGCGACGAAGACCACCTGGAAGAAGAAGTCGGATGCAACCGAATAGTAAGGTGCATCATCGCCGCCGGCGAGTACGTCTTCAACCGAGTTTTCTGGCCCGATCAGTACGCCAAAGCTCGGGAAAATGCCGCCTTCCGGACTGGAGTACATGATGTGGTAACCAATCAACAGGTACATGGTGCACGCAATAGCGTACAGGGCCACGTTCTTGGTGAGGATTTCGGTGGTGTTCTTGGCGCGGACCAAGCCGGCTTCGAGCATGGCGAAACCTGCCGCCATCCACATAACCAGCGCGCCGCAAATCAGAAAGTAGAACGTATCAAGTGCGTACTTGAGTTGTACGATATCTTCCATTTTTCAAGCCCCCCATATAGGCTTTTTTACTGCATTCGGTGAAAGAGCGTGCCTTAAATGGCGTCGGTGTCGGTTTCGCCGGTACGGATGCGGATAGCCTGCTCGAGGTTCACCACAAAGATTTTGCCATCGCCGATCTTGCCGGTGTTGGCCGCTTTAGTGATGGATTCGATCACGCGATCAAGCATGTCGTCGCCGATGGCTACGTCAATTTTTACCTTAGGCAGGAAGTCCACAACGTACTCCGCACCGCGGTATAGCTCGGTATGACCTTTCTGCCGGCCAAAACCTTTGACCTCAGTCACAGTGATGCCCTGCACACCGATCTCGGATAGCGCTTCACGCACATCATCCAGTTTGAAAGGCTTGATTACCGCCGTTACTAGTTTCATTTTGATACTCCCGTGGAAATGGACTGCCCTGGGGGACAGGACAAGTCTATGCCGAGTTAGAGGCTTTTAGAAACGGACAATACAAAAGTGCTGCCGCAGTAGTCAGAATCACCGGCAAAGCCGGCACATTCATCCGAGCTCATATATGTTTCGGCATATGGCAAGTCCGTGGCGCTCAGAGCGATGGCCGATTTAGCCAGGGTCAAACGCTTCATTGTTATGCTCCTGATGTGATCAACACTGTTCTGGCTGCGATTTGGTGTTGCGCCCTGCAATAGGACTGCACACCGCCTTCAGCTACAGCACACATTGCAGAAAACCTGCCAATTTTGTTTTCTTCTTAAAAATCAATGATATGAAAAATATCGTACAACAAACAACCAGCCTTCACGCCCTCTCTTGCACCAGTGTAGTGCACGCCTGTAGGGCGCGCGCGCATTCGGCGCACGATCAGGGAGCGCGTTTCGGTCTGCCTGCACTCAGTGCTACACTGCGGTGCTAGCAAGGGCATATGCCCAACCAACACTAACCATCGCCGCAGGTATCCGGGATGCTGCATAAACTTGTAATAGACGCCGTCAGCAGCCAAGCAAGCAAGCTGCTAATGAGCGAAAAGGGGCTGCCAGTCCCCGACGTCGAAAAGCATCTCAAAGCCATGCTACAAAGCGCTTTGAGCAAGTTAGACGTGGTCAGCCGCGATGAATTTGAGACCCAACAGGTCGTGCTCATGCGTACCCGTGAGCGCCTGGAGGCATTGGAGGCGCGCGTCGCGGCCTTCGAAAACCCGATCTCCGTACACCCCGATAAATAACCTTACCTACGCCTGAGCCCGGCTGTATCAGGCACCAGATTTAATGATCAAGGAGTGATCATGTCACTGGCGATAGTCCACAGCCGCGCCCGCCTGGGCATCCAGGCTCCCCCGGTTAGCGTTGAAGTGCATCTTGCCAACGGCATGCCTAGCCTGACCTTGGTTGGCCTGCCCGAGACGGCCGTACGCGAGAGTAAAGATCGCGTACGCAGCGCTCTACAGAATGCTCAGCTGGATTTTCCGAGCCTCAAGCGCATCACTATTAATCTCGCACCCGCCGATTTACCCAAGGAAGGCGGCCGATTCGATCTTGCCATCGCATTGGGATTGTTAGCGGCCAGCGGACAAATACCCCCTGAACGGCTCGCGGACTGTGAATGCATTGGCGAGCTGGCGCTATCCGGTGAGCTGCGTCCGGTACAGGGTGTATTACCCGTTGCCTTGGCCTGCCGCGACGCCGGGCGCACACTCATACTGCCGCGCGCCAATGCCGCCGAAGCAGCATTGGTCAATGGCGTAGAGCTGATTGCTGCAGATCACCTTTTGGCCCTTTGTGAGCATTTGCGCAACGGGCAGCCGCTGCCGCCACTGAGCCCGCCCCCCCCACCCACGCCCGTTAAAGTCGCCGAGCTGGCTGAGGTGCAGGGCCAACAACAGGCCAAGCGGGCGCTTATTGTTGCCGCGAGCGGCGGCCATAACCTGTTGCTATTTGGTCCGCCCGGCACCGGCAAGACCCTACTCGCCAGCCGTCTGCCTGGCATACTACCGCCTCTCCTGGAACAGGAAGCCTTAGAAGTAGCAGCCATTCAATCGGTGTGTGATCGCACGCCACTGACCTGTTGGCCGACGCGCCCTTTTCGCGCGCCCCATCATGGTGCATCAGCTGCCGCATTGGTTGGCGGCGGCAGCCAACCGCGTCCCGGCGAGATAAGTCAGGCGCACAACGGCGTACTGTTTCTTGATGAACTGCCCGAGTTCGACCGCAAGGTGCTGGAGATGCTGCGTGAGCCAATGGAGTCAGGCTGCATTCATATCGCCCGTGCCCGTGAACAACTGACCTTCCCTGCCCGCTTTCAACTCATCGCCGCAATGAACCCATGCCCCTGCGGCTTTCAAGGCGATCCCAGCGGGCGATGCCGCTGCACACCTGAACAAGTGCAACGCTATCGCAGCAAGTTGTCTGGCCCGCTGCTGGATCGCATAGATCTGCATTTAGCGATGCACAACGAGCCGTTTTCGCTCAGCGCCGAACACACCTTGGCGGAGCCCAATAGCGCCACAGCTGCGGCGCAGGTATTGAGCGCACGACAACGTCAAGCCGAGCGGCAGCAAGGTCTCAATGCCCACCTGGGTATGGATGGCTTGCGCGATTTTTGCGCACTGGTAACTGAGGATGCCCGCTGGCTGGAGCAAGCCAGTGTAAGGCTGGGGCTGTCGCGGCGTGCCAGCCACCGCACACTCAAGGTAGCGCGTAGCATCGCCGACTTGGCCGGTGTCGCGCAGATTGCGCGTGCTCACTTGGCAGAAGCGTTGCAATACCGGCAACTGGATCGGCAACCCGGCGGTGGCTAAACAGGGGCGCTGCTAAAGCGCTCGGCCTGCGTTAGTAACAGTTCCGGATAAACGGAGCTGGCGCTCTACGCGATGTGCACTATATTAAATCGCAGCGGGGCGGCGTCGGTTTTGAATAGCATGGCGCCAGCAAAGTCGATAGTCGCCTCGCTATTCACCTTCCAACCCCCGATACAACTCAGCTAAATAGCGAAGACACCTTGTCGTCGGCATTCTGGGCTTCGGTGCGGCCCATGCTGTAAGCATCCATGAAGTAGCACAGCTCATCAAAGGCCAAGGCCGGGCTGATGAAGTAACCTTGCACCTGCTCACAGCCCAGACCCCGCAAAACCTCCAACTGTTCGCGATGCTCTACGCCCTCTGCGACAACCTCCAGCCCAAGGCTATGCCCCATATCAATCATGGCGCCGACCAATTGCCGGTCCGCCGTGCGTTCGGCAATGCCTTTGACGAAGCTGCGGTCAATCTTCAACAGATTGATCGGCAAGCTGTGCAGGTGCACAAAAGATGAGAAGCCGGTGCCAAAATCATCCAGCGAGAAGCGCACGCCCAGTCCGGTCATCCCGTCCATGGTCATCAGCACCTGTTCGGGCTGCTGCATTACTGCCGTTTCGGTCAGCTCAAACTCTAACCAATGCGGGTCGATACCAGTGCGTTCAAGCAAGCGCTGGACAGTCGATAGCAAACGGCTGTCCTGAAACTGACGGAACGACATGTTCACTGCGACATGCACAGGCGGCGTGCCCATCTTCTGCAGCCGCGCCAAGTCCTGACAGGCCCGGGCGATAACCCAGTACCCCATCGGGACAATCAAACCGGTATCTTCCGCCAGTGGAATAAACTCGTTCGGCCCCAGCAGCCCGCGCTCCGGATGGCGCCAGCGGATCAAACCCTCGAGCCCCACGATGTTGCCAGTGCTCAATTCCACACGGGGCTGATAATGCAGCTCAAACTCGTTGCGTCGTAAAGCCTGGCGCAGAGAAGACTCAAACTCAATCAGGCTGTTGGCTTGGAGGTTGATGCGCTCATCGTAAAAATGGAAATTGCAACCACGCTGCCCCTTCGCCTGCAGCATGGCCAAATTGGAGTGCAATAACAGACTGTCTACTGTTTGTCCGCCTTCGGGGTAAGTCGCGATGCCAATACTGCAGCCCAACAATAGGCCCTCACGATTGACTGTAAAAGGCTCAGCCATTTCGTTAGTCACCTTTTGCGCGACCTGCAGCAAATTGCTGGCAGTGGTGTAATCCTCGATCACCAGCGCAAACTCATCGCTGCCCATACGGCCTATGGTGTCGGTATTGCGCAGCACACTGCGCAGACGGGTAACCACTTCACAAATGATGGTATCGCCAGCGCTGTGGCCCAGGGTGTCGTTCACATGGCGGAAGTTGTCGAGGTCGATGAAGAGCACGGCGAGAGGCTGATTAGTGCGCAGCGCGCGGCGCATACCCTGCTTGAGCCGATCCTGAAACATTTGCCGATTGCAGGTCCCGGTCAGCGCATCAAAGCTGCCAGCGTGGGCCAATGCGGAGCGCAGCTTGTGGCGCTCGATCGCATACTGGAAACAACGGATGACTTCACTGCTACTGGACTGATCCCAAAGAACATCGTGGAGAGCGCTTCCAACACCGTTGAAATCCGGCTCAGTCGATAGATGAATCACCGGCACACCACAATCAGCCAACAGCGCAAGATTTTCTGCGCGGGCAATGACTGCCTGCACCTCACCGCGATTGATCTGCGTCTGCAACTCGTGCCAACTTTCCTGTCGCTCAAGCATAAAAATACTGCTTTTTACGGCAGATAGCCGATGACACAGCCGCACAAAGGCGCCGTGATCGGTATCAAGTAGCACAATTCGCTGCGTTGGACTCTCAGCGCTCAACTAGCGATCCCCCAAGGATCAGGACAATATCCGAATCAATTGGTACCGACTCCCAGCGTCAGCACCCTCTCAACCCACTGCTATCTATATGATTTACTTCGGGTCTTGCTTGCACAGGGCAACTACACAGGCCCTCACGCAAATGATTCAGAACACCCCAAAAAATAAGTTTCTTTTAAATTTAGTTATATACAACGCTTTTATGAAGTCAGTTATAGCGAAAATCCAGCCATTAACCAAGTCTAGCGTTTGGCTATTACACGGTCAGTTGAGCAAAAACTGCTATTATTGCCCACCCCCACCGCAGGAGAAGCCGACCAGTGGCAAGCCTTAATCCCCGTCAACAAGAAGCCGTCGAGTACATCAGCGGGCCACTGCTGGTATTGGCTGGCGCGGGTAGCGGCAAAACCAGCGTCATTACGCGCAAGATCGCCTATTTGGTCAAAGAGTGTGGCATTCGTGCGCAGCACATTATTGCCGTGACCTTTACCAATAAAGCCGCGCGCGAAATGAAATCCCGCGTTAGCCAGTTGATCAAAGGCCCGGATGCACGCGGCCTGACGGTATCTACCTTTCATAACCTGGGCCTGAATATCATCCGCAAGGAACATCAACGGTTGGGTTACAAGCCGGGTTTCTCGATCTTCGATCAGCAGGATGCTTTAGCGTTGATCACGGATTTGATGCGCCGCGACTATGGCGCCGACGACGGCATCGACGGAATTCAAGGGAAAATCTCCTCTTGGAAGAACGATCTCATCCTGCCGGACGAAGCCTTGGCGCTAGCCAAAACGCCGCAAGATCAGACCGCTGCCAGCGTTTACATCCACTATCAACGCACACTCAAGGCCTATAACGCGGTGGACTTTGACGACCTAATTCTGATTCCGGTAATGCTCTTTCGCGACAACCCCGACATACTGGAAAAATGGCAGTTTCGCATCCGTTACATGCTAGTCGACGAGTATCAAGACACTAACGCCAGCCAGTATCTATTGGTCAAGATGCTGGTCGGGACGCAAGCGCGCTTTACCGTGGTGGGCGATGACGACCAATCAATTTACGCCTGGCGTGGCGCGCGGCCAGAAAACCTCGCACAGCTTAAAGAAGATTTTCCGGCTCTCAAGGTAGTGATGCTGGAGCAGAACTACCGCTCCACCAGCCGCATTCTGCGCGCGGCCAATACCCTGATTGCCAATAACCCCCACGTGTTCGAGAAAAAGCTCTGGAGCGAACTGGGCTATGGCGACCCGCTACGCGTGATTCGCTGCCGCAATGAAGAAGCCGAAGCCGAGCGTGTGGCGGTGGAGATTCAGAACCAGCATTTACAACATAAACGCGCCTGGCGTGACTTCGCCGTGCTCTATCGCGGCAACCACCAGGCAAGGTTGATCGAGCTTAAACTGCAACATCATCAGGTGCCTTATCACCTATCCGGCGGCACCAGCTTTTTCGCCCGGCAGGAAGTGAAAGATCTAATGTCCTACTTCCGCTTGCTGGTCAATCAGGACGACGACAACGCCTTGCTGCGGGTCATCAACGTACCACGCCGCGAAATAGGCCCAGCCACCCTGGAAAAGCTCGGCACCTACGCCAACGAGCGGCAATGCAGCATGTACCAAGCCTGCACCGAAACCGGCCTGAGCGAACGCCTGGACGCCCGCTACGCCGAGAAGCTACAGCGCTTTATCCATTGGATGGATGGCGTGCGCATGCAATGCAGCAAGGAAGACCCCATCGACGCACTGCGCAAAATGGTGCTCGATTTGGACTATGAAAACTGGATTCGCCAAAACTGCTCCAGCGACGACATCGCCGCCAAGCGTATGGGTAATGTCTGGTTCCTGCTCGATGCGCTAAAGAGCATTCTCGAAAAGGACGACAGTGGCAAAACCACCATCGAGGACGCCATTGCCAAATTGGTGCTACGCGACATGCTCGAGCGCCAGGAAGAGGAAGAGGACAACGACCGCGTCCAGCTGATGACCCTGCACGCCTCCAAGGGCCTCGAATATCCGCATGTATTCATCACCGGCATGGAAGAGGAAATTCTCCCGCACCGCTCCAGCATCGAAGCCGACAGCGTAGAAGAAGAGAGACGCCTGGCCTATGTTGGCATTACCCGCGCACGTAAAACGCTAACCTTCACCTTTGCCGCTAAGCGCCGCCAATTCGGTGAAATATTTGACTGCCTGCCCAGTCGCTTCCTCGCGGAAATCCCCTCCGAAGACCTGGAGTGGGAAGGCACTGACGAAGCGCCCGTCGAAGAAAAACAGGCGCGCGGCAAAGCAGCTCTTTCCAACCTACGCGGCCTGCTAGGCGGCTGAACCAAGCCTTAACTTAAGCCCGAACGAAAAACGCCCCGCAGATGCGGGGCATTTTTTTATCGCCACTAAAAATCAGAGGCCGGACATATGATGGATCGCGTTCAGGATTTCTTCATCCGAACAATCAGCACAGGTGCCTTTTGGCGGCATTGAATTCAGGCCAGTGACGGCAGACTGGACCAGCGCATCCATATCACCACCGTGCGAGTCCAGACGCGCCTGCCAAGCAGCGCTATCGCCAGCTTTGGGAGCGCCCAATACGCCAGTCGAATGACAAGCAGTACAGAACGTGCCAAAAACAGCCTCACCCGTGCGCGGCTCGCCACCAGCAGCTGCGCCGCCGCCAGCTACTTCTTCAGCACAAGGATCGCCTACCAGACACACTTCACCGTAAGGCTTAAGGCGCTCCGCGATGGCCTCTTCGTTGGCCGTTGCAGCAAAGGCATTACCGGCAATTACTACCAGCATGGCCGCCGAGGCCAGCAAAATATTTTTCAAAGTCATCAGCTTATGCATCCTCATCATAGCTATAAGAGTCGTGCCCAAGTACGTTGCCTGGACAATGATCGCGAGTATACCGGGAAACCCCCAAGCGACAAAATAGCCAATGCCCAGAAGATACACCCGACAGTGCGGCCATTCACCGCACAAGCATGGACGCCGGAGATTTCAATGCGTATCATTGCGGCGCTGAAACCCGGCTCGCCACCGCATGGCTCCGCGCTTCACACCACGCACCAATAGTTCAGCTGGATAGAGTACCGCCCTCCGAAGGCAATACTCACCCACTTGTGCCACGGTGCGGCTAAAGCTCAAAATAGCCACGTTTTACCGCTACGCACCCGTAGCTCAGCTGGATAGAGTACTGCCCTCCGAAGGCAGGGGTCACAGGTTCGAATCCTGTCGGGTGCGCCATTTCCTTTAAAATCAAAAGCTTACGCGCCATCACGGCCTGCAAGACCAAGCGTTGATTGCTGCCCCAGTCAGCCAGCACTCAATTACTCGCCGTGCACATGCTGAATGGTATGAGATCTAGCTCAAATCATGAGCAAATCCTTCAAAATCGTCAGTGCCCAGATTGTGCCCAAATAGCGCCCACCTAGTTTTGATGATGACTGAGCGTGTAGCTTATTTGAGTACTGCCTCAGACGGGGCACTTAGACATCCTGCACGCAGCAACCCATCTCGATGACCCGCTGAGCCTTTTGATACTACTAACCCAACACAGTAGCCTTTGGCTGATAGCAGCTCCTCACCACTGGCCGGAATCGGCCCAGAGTATGTAAAAACCTTTATCAGCCCACTTGGAGCTCAAAACAGGCCTAGAAACCGCGCTACTACGCGAAATCTGGCCCTGCTGACCAGCAGATAAATTCCAGATTTCACGTAGGAGCGCAGACTTCAATTTTGACTGTGCGTTTTTACACACTCTGGGCCAAAAGCAGTCGCTAATCTATCGCTTCCCTCCGTCCATAAAAATCCTTCATTAGGATCCTATTGCTCTGCTGAAGTTTTTATCATGTCTTTATATGGGCAGCGTCGCATATAGACTTTACCAGCTGGGGATGACTCGGATCCGAAACCCATAAATACGCGACATGTTGTGTTTTTATGGAATCCTATTACTACATATTGATATATTCGATAAGTGTATGTAACCTATGCTGACCGGCTACAGGCGAATAGAGAAAGCGGAGCCTGCTCATATGCAGTGTGCGTTGATATGAGCAGGGTAGCGCCAAGAGGTGAACGTATGGCAGTACTGCTGGACGCACTCTATGACTAAATCTAAAACTGCCACTGGGCGCTTCGGCACCGACGACGTGACGAAACGTGTCGTATGGACTCAGGCTGCAGGCCATTGTGAGCTGTGTGGCACCGACCTCATGTACGACTACCGGGCAGGTAAGCCCATGAACTGGGGAGAGGTCGCCCACATCCTGCCAGCGAGTCCAAAGGGCCCCCGGGGGCGGTCTGATCATGACGAAGCAAAGGCTGCGTCGCTTACCAACGACACAGCCAATCTCATGCTTCTCTGCCCTGGCTGCCATGACAAAGTTGATCGGGATGCTGAAGGATATCCAGAAAGCGATCTTAGCGGCCTGCACCACGCGTACCTGGAGCGAGTTCGGCTGGCGGCAACCGCTCCTGATGGTGGAAGAGCGATTCCAGTAATTGTCCAAAGCCAGCATTTCGCAACGAACAACGACATCCCCGTTCGTGATCTGTTGGGGGCGATGTCCTCAGAGGGACTGACTGCATTCGATCATCCCATCAAGATCACGTTTCCGGCCCCGAGCCATCGTGGCAGGGATGCTCACTATTGGCAGAGCATCAAGGACAACATTCAACACGATTTAGATCGGCAGCTAAAGCGCCGCGGAGGAGTCTACGGTGATGCTCCTGCGCTGGCCGTAGTGGGCGTGGCAGACATCCCTGCGCTGATCATGCTGGGGCAGTCCTTAGGTGATCGATCCAAGCGCCTGCTTTTCTCGTTCAACCGCGAACACCAACTACGTTGGCCTGACCAGTCAGCTGAACCTCCCGAGTTTGTGTTCACCCCGCCATTGGATGGGGAAGGCCCGCTGGCTCTGATGTTGTCTATCTCCGCGCAACTCCCAGCTCGCGATGTCGAAGAGGCACTACCTGGTGCGCGTATCGCTGAGCTGAGCATCCCAATGCCTAGCTATGCGATGGTTCATAACCGTCGAGTGATCCACGCGTTTCGCGACGCTCTACAAACACACTTGAGCCGGCTTGAGGCTATGACTGCGGACACAATCCATGTGTTTGCGGCGATTCCCGCTGCTTTGGCAATTGAGTTCGGGGCCTTGCTTACTACGCAGCACCAACACACTTACCTGATTTTCGATCGAGATAAAGCCAACCAAAACAGGTTCACGCCAGCACTACAGTTGGGCCACCAAGCCCAGGAGGTTCGTTGATGTCCATGAGCAATGAACAGACCAAGCGCGGAAGCTGGGAACACTTTCTGCTCCGCGCCGCGAAGGAGATCTCACTGTCAGGAGCACAGTACGAGAAGATCAACGACCGATACTCCCAGCTTGAGAAGATCCTCAACGCTTCCGACAATCCACTACTGGCGGAGGCGCACATTTTTGTCCAGGGCTCCATGCGCCTGAAGACAACGATCAAACCCGTTTCTGGCGCCCCAGAGGATCTGGACACCATTGACGCGGACGCCATTATTTGGCTCCCTCATGCCCAGGGTGCTGGAGCTCGAGAGGTTCTGGATGCCATTGAGGAGTGCTTCCAGGCTGGCAGCCGTGTCCAGGAGGAAATCAAGCAACTACGCCGGGGCATCCGGATCATCTACGCGGACGAAAACCCCGGATTCCACATCGACGTCACGCCAGCGCGAGCCATCAATGGGAATTCTCAAGCCAATGGCGAAGGTAAGCTAGAAGTACCGGATAGGGAGAGTGGGTGGAAGGCGAGCAGCCCAATCCCCTACTCACAATGGTTGCAGGTCGCGTCAACGCAAACCATCTCCTTGGCGGAACATATGGTTGTCGCGAAAAGCCAGCGCGCTTTTGATGCCGCTACTCAGGATCCGCTGCCGCAATATGAGGACTATCTCGATCAAGATCCACTTCGGGCAACGATCAAGCTGCTGAAGCGACATCGGGATGAGTGGGCCATCCGCACCAAAAATACGAGTCATCGTCCGATTTCGGCAGTCATCACCACTCTCGCTACCCACGCCTTCCTTGATGTGGCGAAAGAGTCCCAGTCGACGCCAATAAGGCCGCTGGATGCCATCCTCGAAATCGTCCGAAGGATGCCGGATCACGTTAAGTACCTAGGCACCGAATGCCAGGTTTGCAACCCGGCAGATAGCGGCGAAAACTTCGCTGAAAAGTGGAATAGGCCGCTCGATGGGGTTCGCTACCGCCGAGCATTCCAAGAGTGGCATGAGAATGCCAGCGCATCAGTCTCGCTGGGACTGGAAAGCTTCGAGTCCGCAGAAGCTTTTGCCAAGGCAGTGAACGAAAACTTCGGCATTGGTCCTACCTTCATTTCGGCAGTGAATAGCGAAATTCCGCCCAACTGGACGATGCCTGGCCGGCCTGATGGCACCACCCGAAACACCACGTTAATGGGCACCATGTTTGGCGGCGTGAGCGGGACTTCGAGCTCTCAAGAGGATGTGAAGCCAGTTGGGCGTCTTGGTTGATCAGACGGATACATCTCTGCAGAGTGGTATAGCCGCGCTGCGAGGTGCTCTTGGCGAAGATGCCGCACACGCACTGCTTCAGCCTGCAGTCGCTCGGACCGGTGAAGCTGCGAGCTACTACTTTCCTCTGCCAGTTGACTATACGGGGACAGAGCGGCGGCTACGCATCAGCTTTCCCAAGAATTTCCCCCGCGGTGAGTTGAGGCTTACAGTCGAGCCTTCGCCATGGCTTGTATGGCCTCACGCTATGGAAGTCGGGCTCTGCCTGCATGGTTTCCAAGAGCGCCCAGTGATGGGCACCCCTGAATATGTGGTGTCGGATAGCCTGGCGCGGTTAGGCAAGATAGTAAATTTGTCCCGGATGGGTTCATGTGCGGCTACTCGAGATGCCGAATTTCGTCGCGAAATCACATCGTACTGGTCTAGGCAGCAAGGGCTATCTCTACAGAACCTCATCCTTTTGGATCGCCCTCAAGCTGCCTCGAAGCTGTTTGCCCTTAGCGATCCTCGACAAACGTTACCATCCGGCCAAGAAACAGTTTGGCTCGCCACGAATCTGGCATCACTGAAAAGACACTGCCGGCGAACGATTGGCCGGTCTCCAAGGTTGCGAGCACCGGAGGCCCCAGGTTTCTACGTAAAGCTCAAGAGCTATCCGGACCTGCGCCTTCCAGCCCCTGAGCTAATGCTCACATGGCTCATGCCGCATCTTGCTCTTGACGACAGAGCGCAGCTGGTGGCTTGGTTCAAAGAGCGTGGCTCACTGCCCAACCGCTGGATCGCTTTAGAGCTCCCCGGGGATGCCAGCGCTCCGATCTACTGCCTGAACGTTCGCACGTACGGCCCACAGCTGGATCGAGGATCGAGGTTTTACCTGCGATCAGCGCGGCGCCAGCCTGCAGTTGCGGTCTCTCATCCCCCTGTCTTGATCCGAGCAACGACGCTGGATGTGCTGGATCGGACAGAGATCTTGTCCCGTGACCTCAGTGGCGTAGCGCAAAAACTAGAAGGGGCTCGCGTCGTTTGTGTTGGGGTAGGCTCGTTGGGCAGCACCGTTGCCCTACAGTTGGCACGTTCAGGTGTTGGACATCTGACACTCATTGACCCCGACCACTTGGTCTCGGCAAACCTTGGCAGACATGTGCTCGGTGCCGATGATCTAGGTCTCCCCAAGGCCGAAGCGCTTCAGGAACAAATTCGCAAAGACCTGCCCACTACGGAAGTCGCGGCGTTCGTGACCTTCGCCGAAGTGGTGATGTACAAGAACCCTGAGGTTTTTGATAAAGCGGATCTGGTGGTGGTTACTACTGCGGACTGGCAGTCGGAGGTGGCGCTTTGGGGCTCCAAGTCGAATGGCACCTCCTGGGGTTTACTCCAGGCCTGGAGCGAGCCTTATACACAGGTGGGGCATGTGCTTCTTGCGCCATCTGGTGCATTTGATGCTCGAGGCCTATTCACAGACAACGGCGATTTTAGGCACAAGTTCACCGAGTGGCCGGAAGGTGGGGTCGTCGCCCTTCCTGCCTGCGGGGAGAGTTTCATCCCAGGAGGCTCTCTTGGGATGGCGAACATTGCTTCGATGGTTTCTCAAGCTGCATTACGAGTGTTGAGTGGCAGCATCGACAGCCCGAGCTGGGTCAGCAGCATTAATAGACCAGATGACGTGGTAACGCTGGGAGGTAAATACCTCGGGCCGGAGCTACCTGCCGGAATGCAGCAGGCCCAGCTGGAGCGCGATTGGCCGGAAGCATCGGATAGAAGTAAGTGACGGCGATCGCCTGGCAATGGACCTGGCCCGGGCTAGGCACTCCTCTGTTGGTATCGCAGGAGGTGGCCAGCCTGCTGGAGAGCTATAGGCAGAAGCACTTTGATGTAGAGCGTGGGGGGCAGCTATTCGTAGACCCTTCAAGCGCTGCCGGATTGGTACTGGCATTGGCGACTCCCCCTCATAAAGAGGATCGGGCTGGTAGGACCTGGCTGGATTTGAATGCTCGCCGCTGTCGAAAGGAAATTGAGCAGGCTAACGCCGCAGGTCTCCGCTTGGTGGGGTACTGGCATACTCACCCGCAAAGCATTCCAATGATCTCCCCCACAGATATCGGGAGTTTTTCCAGGTTCGCCGCGGACTACACCCAAGAGCTGCCGCACCCGCTGGCAATCATCGTGGGCAACTCCCACAGCCACGAAGGCATAAAGGCTTGGTCTTTCAGGGATGGGCGTTACGTTGAAGCCATCTAGGGCAGTTGGTCAGATTAGCGGCTATGTGCCTCTGCCAGCATGAGAGAAAAAAGCTCTCCTTGGAATCGGGCGTCGTCCAACGCGTTATGGTTGGGCGCGCTTTGGGGGTTGAAACGAGCGGTCATTTGGGAGGATTTAGTTTCCCTCCAGCGGCATCCGGTAACCCCCATGTAATAGGCCTTCATGTCGAGTGCGGTGAACCCAAAGGGGTTCGCCCCTAAATACTTGTGGAAGTAGTAGTTGATGAAGGACCAGTCAAACGGTGCATTAAGTCCCAGGAAAACAACTTTCTGATCTACCGAACATAACTGGGTTAACCATTGCTCCAACCTGAGCATCGCCACCTGCGGAGAAAGCCCTTCTCTTTCAAGCTTACAGAGGTCGAGACCAGTTACGGCGACTGCCTCCGGATCATGTTTTACGCCGTCTGGTTGGAGCTCCAGATAGATCGAGTGATTAGGTTCTGAAACGAGGCACGCCCCAATTGAGAGCAGACTATAAATGCCCGGCACCGGCCCAGAAGTCTCCACATCGACAGAAACATAAAGCTCTTCGTTCATTATTGTGCCCCCTGTATTTCGGACAGCATGCTGGAGGTTATGAACCTCTACAAGCTTTGTAAGTATCCACCAACAGCTTCTGGGCGAAACGGGTGCTTTACAGCTCGCCACCGAGGAAGCAAATGATAGGGTGAGTTCCGCGTATCTAGGGTATGGTCAAAACTCGTCTATATCTCTCAAGGAAGAACCTCATGGCTACGAGTCCAGAAATCAGGGTAATGCTTTCCAGTCGGTGTGATGAGCCATTTTCGCCGGAGGACAAAACGTCCTTCACAGAAATCAGACGTGCGCTAAAAAAGGAGATCGAAGCTCAGAGCCTATTTGATTTTAAGCCATTTAAGGTCTGGATCAACGAGGACGCGGAAGCGTTGGATCATTCTGAAGACAGCTGGGATGCGTGCTTAAAACAGGTTCGGGATTGCGACATCCTGATCGTTCTGTACAACGGCAACGCTGGTTGGGCCAAAACCGGCGAGGATGTTGGGATTTGCCATGCCGAGTATGTTGAAGGGCTTAAAACATCGCCAGGCAAGGTTCGACTAATCGAACTCCCGCAAACATGCGACTCTAGTATTGGCCCCGCACAAAAAGAACGTAATGCCAGGTTTTCGGTGTTCAAAAATAAGGCTTCTGCTTTTCGGGGCGGGGAGGTGAAGGATATCGCCGAGCTAAAAAATCAGGTCTTCAAAGCGTTATTCGATGCCGTTCTCGCCCAGACTCGCCGGGGCGGGAAAGATGCGAAAGGAGGGCGGTTCGATCTAGGCGCTGCTCTAGAATGGAGCCGGCTTGATTTCGCGGGACGCAGTGATGCGATGGCACGGGAGCTATACGCTGCGCTTCTGGGTCGTGACGAATCTGAGGCAAAGAATGAGTCATTGTTAGTCCAGATTGCGGATCACACGGTCTTGGTTAAGATCCATGCGGTGCCGGCCGCGTTTAGCGTCCCCGCTGCTCGTGAGCCCATGGGGCGCCCGCATCTCCAAGACCACGCAGACGTATCGGAGCTCAATGTCGCAGGTGGCCCCATCCATTTTGTCGCCTGTCACCGCACCGTGACAGAGACTCAAGCTACGAATATGTTGGGGTTCCCTGACGCAACGGTCATCCGGAGCCCTTTTGGGGTGTATATCGCAGACAATGTTCAAAAAATTCAATATGTGTTCTTGGCGAATTGCCGCGATCCCGATCAGACGAGATTAGCGGGACAGCGATTTTGGGAGTGGTCGGAGCAGGCCGGAGAGAGCCGGTATTTAGCTGAAAGAGCTATGGCCCGAGCAAGAATAGTGACGGCGATTGCCCGCGAACAGGAATCTATTAAGTGACCAAACCACGATCATCAGGGAAGGGATTATGAGTAACCTATTATTAGGACCAGTTCTGTCATTTCGAGGAGCGACAAAGAACGGCCGTTGGAAAGTAAGTGCTTTGATTGGCGTCCAGGCCCAAGACAACTATCCAGAGCTTATTTTCGAAGGGAAGCCTGCTTCTAAACCAGATCTGCTTTTGAAGCACGAAGGGGTAGCTTACCTTCGCTACGATCTTTCCACGACCCAACGCAAGAAAGAGCGCCGCGTCGAATATGGCGTTTCTGGAGTTGATGAGTCATGGCATTTCACTGTCCCGGGCAAAGACTTTGCGCCCCGTATGGCCTATGTCTCATGTAACGGCTTTTCCGATCCGAGCGGTATCCGAAAGCTGGTTAAATCTGAGAATGAAGTCTGGAGTGACTTACTTTGTAATCATGACAAATCCCTCCGCCCCGAAGGCTATCAGCTGGATAAAGAGCAGCTGTGGCACGAGCAGCGCACGCATGACAAAGGCTTTCAACGCTTTCATTTGTTGCTGATGGGCGGTGACCAAATTTACTTTGACTCGATTTGGGAAGACCTTAAACACTTAAAGAAATGGATTGGTCTTCCCAGGGATGAGCAGCTCTGTTATCCCGTAGGTCAAGATTTGGAACGGGAGATCGAATCTTATTACGTAACGTTGTACAGCACCCGCTGGCTACCAAAAGAACGCAGCCCATGGGGGCAAAAGGCGAATCCAAGAGATGCTGCCGATGCTATGGCACGCATGCCAACTGTAATGATGTGGGATGATCATGATATTTTTGACGGCTGGGGATCATACAGCGCAGAGATGCAGCAAAGCCCGTTATTCAAAACTCTCTTCTACCATGCTCGCCGCGCCTTCTGGGTCTTCCAAATGCAGCATGAGGCTGAGCGTCTCCCCGAGCTAAAAACTCGCACAGACGTGATTGCCAAAACGGATAGTCCTCTATACCAGCCTATCCTTTGGTCTGAAGTGCTAGGTACCGATAAGCTGGCGTTGCCGTTGCTCGATAAGCAGCCAGGTTTTACCTTCGCCCATGCAGTGGGGCCAGTACGGTTGGTTGTGGCCGATCTGCGGACGGAGCGCTCCCACGAGCAAGTAATGGGTCCCCATACTTGGGATTCGCTAAAAGGGTACCTCGGAGCGGTCGAAAGGAATGACCGTAAGCACCCGGGTGCGGGATGCCAGCATCTACTGTTTATGTCCTCCGTCCCTGTTGTCCATCCCAAGCTTTCTCTCGCTGAGGCGTTTTTGGACAGTTTTGGCTCAGATCACGTACTGGACAGTAGTGCAGATGATTTAAAAGACCACTGGACCCACAACGATCATGAGGGAGAGCGTAAGCGGCTCATTGATACTCTGATCAGTACCGCCAGGAAAAACGAGCTTCGAGTAACGATAGTGTCTGGTGACGTGCATGTCGCCGCCTGGGGAGTCACCTTCCGAAAGGATGTAAGGCCAAAAGAGAACTGGGCACAAATTCAGCAGCTCACCTCCACCGCGATTGTACATCCATCTCTCGTGTCTGTACCGGAGCGTCTTTTCTTCCACGTACTTAATACCGTAGCAAAGAGCGAACAGGAGATTGACGTCAACTTGAGCACAAAAATGATGTTATTTCCTGGGTCCAATCGATACGTCATGGCTGCACGTAACTGGCTCGCTCTCGAACTTGATATGGGCTCAACAGATAGGTCGGGGGCAAAGCTATGGGCGACGTGGCGTTGTGAATCCAAGGAGTCGTTTACTAACCATCTCCTCGCAGTGGATGCCGAGAACTCGCCTCAATATGCTTCCAATGAGACGAAGAGCTAATACTCATAGACTTTTTGGGCTTTTGAACTAGTTCAGCCTATTTCGAGAGTGCTGGCTTGCGTCTGCTTTTGGCCGATAGCCGTTCCCTTGCGACAGATGGGTGTCGGCCATAAGCGGCCCACTGCTAAGGGTGCCTACCGGAGGAATACCTCCAGCACTGCGAGTATCAGTGCTGCTCGGATATTCCTTTGGCCGAAAAGGGTATGCTGAAGTACCCTTGGACTGTTGGCTCTCGACTTTAGTTGTCAGAAATGCCAAAAATCGGCGATATTGCTGCGCTTAGGAGAATCAATGGGTACCAAAGGAAATGGGAAAAAAGTACCGCTGAACGTCTACCTGTTGAAAGAGAAGAGCGGGGCATCTTGGGACGATAAAGATGTTATCGCCAGCCCGATTGGTGCAGGCGGAAAACCGCGGAAAATACAGACTGAGAAGCATTTTCTTGGGCCTGAGGGAAGCTACGGGACGCTATTTATTCGAAAACCGATAAATGAGACTGAGCCGAACTGGTTGAACTACGTAAGCCCAGGCCTTGATCAGGCCGCAAATACACAGAGATGGAAGAATAAGAGTGTTTCCGCAATACTGCTGGTTAATTGTTCAGCGCGCCAGTTCGTAATTGCCTTCGGACATGGGCGTTACATGATAGAGCCAAGGTTAATCGAGGACAGGTTCGGAATAAAGGTTGTTCTGAATAGCGTCTCGCCCGACCGTATAACTTCAATCGACAGGCAGACCTTCGACGCTTCTCCCAGAGTAAGTCGAACACAAACGATAAAGGCTTCCTCAGTATCTGATTACATGATCAATGCTGAGCAGGATCTTCTTCGAGGCTTAGTAGGATTTACTAAATCTGATTACTCTGAGGTCCTTGGCCCGCTCATTGCTGGTATTGACTCGTTCAAGGCCTCCGTTTCTGGGGACCTCGCTGATCTCCGAAGATTCCTCGATATGGCTCTAAAACGCTCTGCTTCAAAGGATTATTTAGCTAAAACCACCGACGGACACAATAGTGAGTTTTCATGGGTTGAAAATTTGCTTCCGGTGAAAGATAAGGACTTCGTTGCGATCCTTGAACAGCAGCTTTGGGGCGCCCTGGAATCAACTGGTAGGCAAAACATGTGGCTTGCTATTCCAGATATTGTGGACTGGAGCAATGTGGATGGGTTCTCCTATCGCGCCGGCGCAGAGAAAAGTGATGTTCAGCAAATTCTCGATTTAGACGGGTTCATGGATACGCTGCGGAAGAATGCAACGCTTGAAACGGTCAAGCGGCGCGACATCTACATTGCTTACACTGACGGGCGTGCACCAGGGAGCTTCAGCGCATTCAAATGTATTTATGCAGAAATCAAGCATAATACTAAGCTTTATATACTACATGCCGGTAGCTGGTTTTCCGTCGAGGCTTCGTTCCAAGCTTCCGTTGAAAAATATTTCACTGAGATGCAAAGAAAAGAATTTTCTGCACCTTTTCTTGAGTATGACCATATCGGTGAAGGCAAGTATAACGAGGACGTGTGCGCTGGTGCCATTGATACTCATGCCATGCTTGATAGAAAGTTGATTCAGTTTGGTGGCAGCTACGATAAAATCGAAGTTTGCGATATCTATCGCAAGCAAGCGGATGACTTCAGAGGTGAGTTTATTCATGTGAAAAGAGGGCGTGGTTCTTCTAGCCTCAGCCATCTATTTGCACAGGGATTAGTTGCCTCCACGCTTCTTGTTAGAGAACGAGCGTTCGTTAAAGACGTGAATAAGCAGCTAGCAAAACAGGGATTCTCTCATCTCCCTGAAGTTTTTGAAGCAAAAGGCTATGACGTTGTATACGCGATAATCGACGGTGAGCATGACTCACAGTTAGATCTACCTTTTTTTAGCAAAGTCACTCTTCAGAATTGTGGAAAAACCATAACTTCGTACGGGTTCACCGTCCGGCTTCTCCACATCCCTGAGTCAGCAGCGCACCGCGCTAAAAAAGCAGCAAAGATAGCAGTTAAGACTAATAAGAAAAGTGCGAAGGCCTCCAAAGGCAGGAAGACAAAAGCGTCATAGAGGAGGACGCCTAAGGCCAATGTCATCAACTTAAGCCGCCGATGCCGCAAAAGGCAAGCAGCCCTGGGTTTGGCTTGACCGCTGCGATCGATTTTCACTGCACGCCGAGCGTTTGTCTGGTGGGTCAGCGCTGCTGATGTTAATCCAGCGGTTGTCGAATCGCACCGTCAATCAGTTTTCGCGTTTTACAGGCGAGCGCGTACCGGCCGCTTCTGGCCAGCTGTTTTACGCGGTAGCTCAGGTGGTCGGTGTTATCAGCGCGCCGGCTTGTAACCCTCACAGCCACGACTGGCCGCGCGTTTTCGTTTACGCTCGAAGTTGCGCCCGGGGCGTACGGCGCTTAGGCTGCTGGCCATCAGCGTCAGCACGTTGGACAGCCCAAGCACACAGGGGCGCACCAGCAAGTCGACCAGAGTATTCTTGAGGCGTGAGACCCCTTGTGTGAAGTTGGCTTTCCAGCGCAGCTTGCGATTTTTGTGGCGCTGCTCGATGACCGGTTGCAGCAGATGTTGCATCAGCAGTGCCAGATTCTTCAGTAGTTGTCCGGCATAAAAGTCCTGCTTCACTGCCGTCACGCTGCGCCCACTGAAGTTGTCCAGACCCAGGGTCTGTTTGATGCGACGGTAGTCGGTTTCGATACCCCAGCGACGATGGTAAAGATCTGCAAACACGTCGGCCGGGAAGGTTTTCCGATCCAGCAAGGAGGTCAGCAGCACCTCGCTTTCGCCGCCCGGCAGCTCGACCCGGATCAGTCGCAACCGGATCGGACGTCCGGGGTCGACGCCGGCCTCTGTGCAGAACAGGCGCGCCTCGGGGTGGTTGGCAGTGAAGAGCTGCGTGTCATCGGTCTGTCCCGACTGGAGAAACTGTCTAACCTGCGCGTTGTAGCCGCAAGGTAGACGCATCAGAAAATGCCGCTTCTGCTGCTCGAATAGTGCGAACAGCCAGTGTCCGGGGTAGCCGCGATCAAACAGCGTCAGGCTGTCAGCGGGCACATGGTCGAGATGTAAGTGAGCACAATCGCGCTCGCCGACCTGGAAGGGCACGATCAGGCTATGTAGAGTCTGACCGTCGGCGACATCGTAGAGCGTGGAAAAGCGTGCAACGGGGAACTCGCAGTGGCTGCCGAAAAAGCGAGTCACAGCCTGCTCCAACGGCAAGTGAACGGTCGAACCATCCACGGCGAGTATCCGTAGTCCACGCCATGTCTGGCGCAGCCCAAGGCTGTCGATCTGTTGCTGGAGGTGTTGATTGAGGTCGGCAAACACCTCGGGCTTGAGCTTGTTGCGTGCCTTGCTGAAGGCTTGCGCAGTGACGACTTGGGTCTCGACTGAGGACTGATTGAGCACGCGATAAAACTGATCTAGCTCGGTTTGCAAGGCAGTGCGCGGCTGGTTGAGCAAGAATAGGACGAGGTTCTTGAAGGTCAATTGACGACGGCGGGTAAAGTCTTGAGGGCGTTGGCGGTAGGTATCAATAAAGACGGGGCAATCAAGCTTGTTGGTTGTTTTTTTTACAATTTTCAAGCATGACTTGCTGGGCAGTGTCAAACGGTGTGTTTTGAGGGGGCAAAGTTACTTTTCCTATGCGCTGATTTGAGTGCTAATTATATGATATTTATAGGAAAATTGCTTAAGTTGATGACATTGGTCGTGGGGCAAAGACGTTATCGTTGCCTTTCTTGGTTACTTCTTCCAGTAATTATTTGCCGCAGCCACTGTCTGGAAGTTTATAGCGATAACTTGGGACGCAGCGGTAAGCTCATGCGCGTCATTGGCGTACTCAGGCCGCAGTTTATGTAGGACCTCTGGGTCCGGTTGGGTATATTTTACGCCGCGACGGCTCAGTGTTATTGCGAGCTCAAAACCTTCTTGCGGCGTATTTGTGGAGAGTGTGGTTAGCCATTGGTCAGCCATAATCTAATCCTCCTACTTAAGAGAAAATGCCTATAGCAGATTATAGCGTCTCACCGCGATTTCACAGGGCAGAGGTGTCAACGCCTCGATGCTTGGGTCGTACAACACCAA
>Ga0207892_1000121_pt1 | contig 21653 bp, 22 predicted proteins | sample LinPmetageLP54_FD_184063 | JGI IMG/M metagenome (GOLD analysis project Ga0207892, IMG submission 184063) | Marine viral communities from the Pacific Ocean - LP-54 (SPAdes) | ecosystem: Environmental > Aquatic > Marine > Oceanic | place: Pacific Ocean | collected 2010-02-09 | reverse complement strand
AAGTGTTGCAGTCCGTAAAGAACCCGGACGGCACCCTTCCGGACCTGTCGAACAGTAAGGTCCGCCAGAAAATACTGGCAGAAAACCCGGACCTCAGAAAACAGGCGGCCCAAACCGCCAGCATGAAAGCTCTCGCCACCTTGCTGGGCGACAGACTTGGTGCCCTCTCCGGCACAATCGCAAGGGTGATTAAGCCGGAGATAGGCAATTTTGGAGAGTTCGGTGTAAATGAAATCTTTAGCAGATCACTGGAACAATCCCTAAATCGCTCATCAAAAGACTAAGCGATTAGTGGAGACATTTGAGGCGAGCTTGTGGGCTAATTTTTTTGGCCCATAGGCTCGCCTCACGTTCTAAAATCGAAATCTGGCTTGCAGCATACTCATCTCCTTTTTGCTCACGCATCGCAGTTCGTGTTCCTTCCAAAATTTTCGAAGCTTCTTCATTGCCGCTTCGTGCAGCAATGAATATCCAGTATGAAGTTTTTATCTTGGCTGCATAATCAATATCCCTGCCAGATTTGCTTATTTCTTGAGCATTAACAATACCAGCTTCAATATATGCTTCAGTGACTCCTGCGAAAGCAGCGGCCTCAAGTAGTTGGAGTGCGTGGACATAATCCAATGGAACCCTTTCTCCCTTAGCATATTCAAGCCCTAATTCATAGTTCGCCAATGGCATCCCGCAATTTGCGGCCTCTTGGATATAGCCAATCGCCTCCTGCGCCTGCGCGTCGGTCGGCTCATTCTCTAATATCCATTTCCCCAGGAAATACGCCGCCCGCATATCGCCTGCCTCTGCGGCACGGCGGCGGAGGGTTAGGCCTTTGTCGATGTCTTGGATGCTGTCTGGACCGTTGATATAGGCATCGGCCAGCAAACCGTTGATGCGGGGATCGTCTCGGTCAGCATAGGGCTGGGCCAGAGCCAGAGCCTCCTCCCACCGATCTGCATCGGCGGCAGCCCGCCCAGCCTCATAGGCCTGCGCCACATCCTGCTGACGCCACCACACAAAGCTGCCCCCGACCGCGCCTGCGATCAGGACAAAAATCCACACCCAGATGATCGTCGTCTGCCTCGTCATGGTTGTAAAATACGACCCATTCTGGGTCCTGGCAATTCCCAAAAATCGGCGCAATTGGAGAAGCGTCTGAAAGAAAGCTGGGACGAACTCGTCCCTCGCGTGGATGAATTAGGAGAGTTCCTGAATCTGCCCCATCCCGACGCGGCACTTGGGATGGAAAATGAGTTTAGGGCGGCGGAGACCGCCGGGCAGCGGAGACAGGACCTGTTGCAAGACCTTGTCCTCACCGGAGCCGGTTTCGGTGCGGGGTCGCTTGCCACCCGCGCGGCGGGGCGGCTTCTTTCCGGGGCGGGACGATCTGCGGCAACGGCGGAAATTGGTGGAATAGGAGCGGGCCTACTCGCCTCTGGTGCTGCAACCGCTGCAGATGTCGTGACCGCCTATCGGTCTTCCATCCAGGACAGCTATACGAAAGTGTTGCAGTCCGTAAAGAACCCGGACGGCACCCTTCCGGACCTGTCGAACAGTAAGGTCCGCCAGAAAATACTGGCAGAAAACCCGGACCTCAGAAAACAGGCGGCCCAAACCGCCAGCATGAATGCCCTCGCCACCTTGCTGGGTGATAGACTTGGGGCCTTCTCCGGAACCATCGCGAAGGTGATTAAACCGGAGATGAGTGAGATAACAAAAATAGGCTTGGAAGCTCTTGTTCAAAGCGGAAGTAAACACACTCTAAATTCTATTGAAAAGTAGAAGAACACCGAAAGCTATCCAGTGGAGAGATACGTTCGGCCCACTGGATGGCTTTCTTTTTCAGATCATTAAACGCTGCTGCTCCATTCTCATTATCATATGAGATCATATAATCACGTATTTCAGTCTCAATATTCTTTGCTTCAGCATTGCCATTTATTGCGGCAATCATGAGCCAATTTGAACCTATTTTAGCGGACTCACCGTGGAGATCACCTTCGCTCTTTGCAATGCGACTTCGAATTACATAGGAATTCCAATAGGCATTCTGCACTCCCGCGAATGCAGCCGACTCAGTATGTTCAACAGCCTTCTGAAGATCCTTATCGACATAGAAACCTTCCACATAAAAAATGCCTAGTTCATAGTTCGCCATGGGCATCCCACAATCTGCGGCCTCATGGAGATAGCCAATCGCCTCCTGCGTCTGCGCCTCGTTCGGCTCGTTCTCCAATATCCATTTACCCAGGAAATACGCTGCCCGCATATCGCCAGCCTCTGCGGCGCGGCGGCGGAGGGTTAGGCCTTTGTCGATGTCCTGGATGCTGTCTGGACCGTTGGTATAGGCATCGGCCAGCAAGCCGTTGATGCGGGGATCGTCTCGGTCAGCATAGGGCTGGGCCAGGGCCAGAGCCTCCTCCCAGCGATCTGCATCGGCGGCAGCCCGCCCGGCCTCATAGGCTTGCGTCAGATCCTGCTGACGCCACCACGCAAAACCACCCCCGACCGCGCCCGCGATCAGGACAAGCCCCCACACCCAGATGATCGCCGCCCACCTCGTCATGGTTGTAGAGTATGGTCGCAACCAATTTCTGACAATCCTGAAAGATGCACAGGATATCGACCCGGTCCAGTTCAAGGCGGAATTCCAGGATATCTCTGATCAACCGTGGCAGAACCTGCCAGCCCACCGCCGGGAAGCGGCGCATCAAGACTTCATGACCCAGGCAAAGAAAGCCCTGGGCTGGGATCAGCGCCCATCTCAGGATACACGCCCGTCTCAAGCGACGCCAAACCCGCATCCAGATACCAAGGGTGCGACCCGCCCACACAGCAGTCAGGAAACGCGACCAATCCCAGCAGAGGGCCAATCTACCGCTGGTCCAGTTGCGGCTCAGTCAGCCTCCACCGGTTCCGAAGCGCCCGAGCCGACACAGAGCTCCGGCTCTTCCACGACACCGGAATCGGATTCCGCACTGGAACGCTATGACGTACAACGCAACCCGCATACCGGCGACGCCTATCTGTATGACGCCAATTCCCGAGACCTGGTCCGAACCGCCGACGGTACCCCGGCCACAATCGGGGATGTCTCCATGCCCGTCACAGAAAATGACGTGAAAGCAACGCAACACCGCGACCAGGTCATGTCAGATGTTCTGGCGCGAATCAGGGACAACAAAATTCTGAAACCAGGTGAAGCGGAAGAAATTATGCGGAAGGTTGGGGAGACCTACCCATATGCCCCAGATATCCAAGAAAATATAGACTACATGCTGAAGTCACATCAAACGACTATATCAAAAGATGCCAAAGATTTCTCCGCCGATAGCTTCGAACGCATCCATCACCAGCTGAAAGACCCATCCTTCCAAGCGAAATATGAGCAGAACAAAAAAGTCTTAGACAGCATCGCCAGAAGTTACGAAGGGGGCATACCAAAATACATCAAAGACCGTGGTCAGACAGTCGAAACGATGGATGAGGCAGCGATTTCTGTCCTAAAAACAATAGGACAGATTCAGGAACACGAGGCGAATACCGTAAAGGATATCACCCATACTCAAAAGTCGGAGCAACTGGGAAAAAATCTGAACGACGGACTTGTAGAGTTTCAGCGGCGAGTCGATGAGTTTGGAGATTTCATTAATCTTCCCTATCCAGATTCCGCGCTTGGAATGGAAACCAAGTTTAAGGCTGCAGAATCGGCGGGACAGCAAAGAAATGAAATGCTGATTGACGCGTCACTGCTTGTTGGCGGGGGCGTTGCAGGGAAGTTTTTGGGAGGCATCTTAAAACGGGGACTTATGGCTTCTGGTCGGTCTGCCGCAACGGCAGAGATTACTGGGATTGGAGCCGGGGTTGCGGCCTCGGGCAGCGTCACGGCGGCAGATGTGTTTAATGCGTATCGAACCTCTATCCAGGACAGCTATACAAAAACCCTGCAATCTGTGAAGAACCCGGATGGCTCCATTCTGGACCTGTCAAATGTTGCGGTTCGTCAAAGAGTACTGGCGGAAAACCCGGACATTAGAAAAAAGGCCGCCCAGGCCGCCAGCATGAACGCCCTGGCCACCTTGCTAGGCGATAGAATTGGGGCCTTCTCCGGAACCATCGCGAAGGTGATTAAGCCGGAGATTAGTGAGATAATAAAATTTGGGTTAGAAACGGGCGCAAGCAATTCATCCCAAAAGGCCTTTGAAGGGCTCACCAAGCGCCCTGATAAATAGTATTGCAAGTAAAGGCATTCGCTGGGTGAATTTTCTTTACCCAGCGAACTGCCATTCTGTGAAACTCTTGTATCCACAACTCTCCGTATTCGTTAAATTTATCAATTGTTCTATCTTCGATTACTTCTAAAATACGCTGAGCTTCTGGATTTCCATTTTTGGCCTCCCAAAAAAACCAATACAACATTTTTATATTTGATTCATTCTCAAGGAAACTCTCATCCTGACCCGCAAGACGAGCGTACCCAATGGCTGCATTCCAAGCCGCACTTTCAAACGATGCGAGTGCGGCAGCTTCAGAATGTTGAATAGATTTCGGGATATCAATGTCTATAAAAACACCGTCCGCGAAGAGGACACCCAAGTCATAGTTCGCACTTGGCATTCCACAATCGGCAGCATTTTGCAGAAACCCAATCGCTTCCTGCGCCTGCGCCTCTGTCGGCTCATGCTCCAATATCCACCTCCCTAGGAAATACGCCGCCCGCATATCACCAGCCTCCGCGGCACGGCGGCGGAGGGTTAGGCCTTTGTCGATGTTCTGGATAGAGGCCGGGCCATTGATATAGGCATCAGCCAGCAGGCCGTTGATGCGGGGATCATCGCGATCAGCATAGGGCTGGGCCAGGGTCAGCGCGTCCTCCCAGCGATCCGCGTCGGCGGCGGCCCGTCCGGCCTCATAGGCCTGGGCCACATCCTGCTGGCGCCACCACACAAAGCCGCCCCCGACCGCGCCTGCGATCAAGACCAGCCCCCACACCCAGATGATCGCCGCCTGCCTCTTCATGGTTGTAGAATAACGCCACCCACAAATGCTGGCAATTCTCAAAGCGCATATAGTTAGGCTTTCAGAGCGTACCCATTACAGTGTTGTGGGCAAAACAGGTCGACACAATCCTGGAACAGGCCAAAGGTCCTGACGGCACCCCCATTGACCTGACCGATCCCGTCGCCCGACATCAATTCCTATCAGACACGCGCAATGAAAACCTGATGCGTCGAATAACCCACAAGGCCTTCTCTGACACCTTCTCAGAATTCCTGGGCAGCAAGGCCGGCGCACTCACCGGTAAAATCGCTGATGTTGCGGCGCCGGGGATGAATCCGATTATCCGGTACATGGGTGAAAATGCCATTTCCAATACAACAAAGGATGCACTTATTAATTCGCATAAAACGGATCAGTAACATTGCACTTGAGGCCGTCCATATTCTGAATTCTCGAAAAGATTTGGTCGGCCTCATTTGCGATCTCCAGATAGGTCAGTTCTCCTTGCGAACCAAACTTTGCAACCGCTTTCTTCCGAACTTCTGCTGCAATTGCCTTTGCTCTTTCTTCTCCATTTTTTGACGACACCAACAGCCATTGAATAGATTTAGTATATCCTAAACCTTGCGAAATGGACCCGCTCTTGGTGAGCAGACTATAAACAATGTAAGTGTTCCATGCCGCTCCATTAAATCCAGAATATGCTGAACGCTCGAAATATCCGACGGATTTTTGGTAGTCCGCGTTTAACCATTTCCCATCGACGTAAATTAGCCCTAGATGGTAATTCGCCGCTGGCATTCCACAGTCTGCGGCCGCTTGAATAAAGCCAATTCCCTCCTTCGCTTGCCCCTCTGTCGGCTCATGCTCTAATATCCATTTCCCTAGGAAATACGCCGCCCGCATGTTTCCAGCCTCTGTGGCGCGGCGGCGCAGGGTCAGGCCTTCGTCGATGTCTTTAATGGAGTCCGGGCCGTTGATATAGGCATCGGCCAGCAGGCCGTTGATGCGGGGATCATCTCGCTCGGCATAGGGCTGCGCCAGCACCAGAACCTCTTCCCATTTCTGCGAATCCGCCAAGGCCCGTCCGGCCTCATAGGCCTGTGTCACATCCTGCTGACGCCACCACGCAAATCCGCCCCCGACCGCCCCTGCGATCAGAACAAAAACCCACACCCAAATGATCGCCGTCTGCCTCGTCATAGTTGTAGAGTAAACTATGTGTTCAGGGGCAGGCAATATTCTGTCGAGCCGGGCAGCGGCGTGCCGTTTTTAGGCTGCGTCCAATCCCATCTGCCAGAAGTCGATTTCAAGGCGCGTCGCCTGAGAGAATGTTTTTGCAAGTTCCGTGCGACGGGAAACGCTGAGCGCAGACCCCGCCAAATCATCCAGATACAAGCGCGTCTCGCGGCATGCCTTTTGATAATTCATGCCGGAATACATATTTATCCAATCGGCATACGGGTTATCCGGGGAGGTGGGAGAATGAGCGAGGCCGATTTCGCCATAACCCAGGATGCAGGGGGATAGTGCTACATAGAGATCCAGCAGATTTCCGGCCATTCCGCGTTCCAGAACATACCGCGTATAGGCCATGGTCGGGGTTTCTTCCGGTTCCCTTTCCAGATCCGCAAGCGTTATTCCCCATTTCTTGCAATATTTTCTGTGCAGATCCAATTCGATATCCAGAATGGCCTGCATCCCTTCTTTCGCGCGGTATAAATCCTCCAAGGAGCGCGCCTTATATCCCGCAAGGGCATAGGCGCGGGCAAACTGAATCAGGAACAGGTAATCCTGTTTCAGATAATGACGGAACGCCGCTTCTGGCAGGCTGCCATCGGCCAACCCCTGCACAAATGGATGATGGGTATAGGCGTGCCACTCTGGGGAGCATTGGGCTTTAAGGTCGTTGAAGAAGGTCATGGCAACGACACCTGCACCGCATAGCTGTCCAGTGGTGGTACCGTCTGGATCAGGCCCGCCTGCCTCATGAACACCGCGAAATCCTGATATCGTTCTCGATCCAAGCCAACGGGGTCTGCCGCCAGTAAAGGCACGGTGTCACGCCAGGCCCGTTGGTTCAGGTCATCATCCAGCGAGGGGTCGGCTTGAATAAAAATCTGCCAGGCCGCCTCCGGGTTGCTTTGAATAAAGGCTGTCGCATCCCGCAAGGCTGCGAGAAAACGCGGCAGTCTGGGGTCCCCGGCTGCAACCGTGTCAGGATGCGCCAACAAGATCAATTCATCATACAGGGGGACACCATGATCTTCCGGCAGAAAGGCCCGCCCAGGATATCCTTCCAGATCCATCTGATTGAGTTCGAAATTTCGAAACGCCCCAATGACAGCATCGGTCTGACCCGCGATCAATGAGGGCGACAAGGACCAGTTCACATTGATCAGAGTGACATCATCCATTGTCAATCCGGCCTGATGCAGCATTGCCCCCAACAAGGCGCTTTCAAAACCGCCAACGGTATATCCTATACGTTTTCCTTTTAAATCCGCCAGCGTCTGAATGGGTCCATCCGCCAGAACGACAAGGCTGTTCAGGGGGGAGGAAATCAATGTGCCAACCCGCATCAGGGGCAAGTCCTGATCCGCTGCCATATGCAAATGCGGCTGATAGGAAACCGCGATATCCGCCTGCTTTGCCGCGACCAGCTTGGGCGGGTCATTGGGATCGGCGGGCGCAATCAAGTCAACATCCAGATCATACTGGGCAAAAAACCCCTTATCCCGGGCGATAATCAGGGCGGCATGATCTGGATTAACAAACCAATCCAACAATACGACCAGCTTGTCTTGGGCATGGCCGGGGGACGGGGCCAACAGGGCGGCAAGCATGCAAAGCAGCGCCAATGAAGCGACTTTGATCTTTTGTATTCTCATCAACTAGGTCTCCGTATGGAAGATTGAAGGTCAGGCATAGCCGTTTTCTGACTGCCAATTGGTCACCAGACGCAGCCCATGGTCGACCAGGGTATAGAGCCCAAGAGCCATGACTGCCAGTACCAGCAGTGCTGCGAACATTAAGTCGGTCTGCATCCGCCCATTGGCGTGCAGCATCAGATATCCCAGACCGGCGGAAGACCCGACCCATTCCCCCACCACCGCGCCAATCGGGGCTACTGCCGTTGCCACTCGCAGGCCAGAGCCAAAGGCGGGCAAGGCGGCGGGCAGGCGAATGCGCAGCAGTACCGACCTGCGGGGCAGGCCATTGGGACCCGCCATGACCCGCGCCATGTCCAGCCAACCTGGATCAATTCGGCGCAGCCCGTCGTAAAATGCCGCCGTGACCGGGAAATATATGATCAGAACGGCCATCGCGACCTTGGACATCAGGCCATAGCCAAACCACAACGTCAGCAGCGGCGCGAGCGCGAATACCGGTAACGCCTGACTGGCAATCAGGATGGGCATCAGCCATTGTCTCAGAGGAGCAAAGAGGATCAGACTGATGGCGGAAACCCCGCCCAGAACAGTGCCACACACCAACCCCAACACAATTTCCATTGCCGTAATTCCGGCATGGGGCGCGATAAGGGTCCAATGGGTTATCAATGACTCTGCGACCCGCATCGGGCCCGGCAGAATGAATTTTGGGACACCGCTGATCCAGACGACACATTGCCATATCAGCAACAGGCCAAGCGCGATTGTGATAAGGCGCAGGGCTTGGGTCATGCCACCCCCTTCTCAACAGGAGCACGTGTGTCCTGACGGGTCGCATCCTGAAGCGCCAATTGCTGTAACAGTCCGGCCGCCCGTTCTGCCATACCAGGCGCATCCAGTGGCCGGGGTGTGGCGACATCGGGCAGGCGGCCCGCATCTGTCAGTTGAACGGGCAGTCCCGCCAACAGGGCAATCCGATCCGCCAAGCGCAAGGCTTCCGACGGATCATGCGTCACCAGCAGAACAGTCCGGCCCGATAACAGCCGGGCGGCGGTCTCCTGTAAGCGAAACCGCGTCACGGCATCCAGGGCTGAAAATGGTTCATCCATCAAGACAAGCGGGCGGTCTTCCATCAGCGTGCGCGCCAGGGCAACCCGCTGGCGCATCCCACCCGATAATGCCGACGGCCTGTCCTTGGCCCGCGCAGCCAAGCCAACCTGATCCAAGAGGTGCAGGGCTTTCTGGCGATCCTCAACACTGGTTCGATGATGGCGCAAGCGGTGTCCGATTAATACGTTATCGATGATCGACAACCATGGCAGCAATAAGTCACGCTGTGCCATATAGGCGATCCGCCCTGCCAAAGGCTGACCATCGCTGGCCCGGACTGTGCCAATTGTCACGCCGCCATCTTCCGGCAGGCCCGCGATCAGCCGCAGCAGGCTGGTCTTGCCGACGCCACTGGGGCCCAGCAAGGCAGTCCACTCCCCAGCCTTTAAAGTCAGCGATACATCCTGAAAGATCAGGCGTCCGGCAAAGGACAGGCCGGCGCCAGCCACATCAACCCCAATTGAGGCCTGCGCTTCCGGTGCAGCCGCAAGGGCAATCGTCATCGACCCCGCTCCGCCCATTGCGCATGGAAATGGTGAACAGGTCCGTGCCCCTGGCCAATTTTCAGTCGATCTGCCGCCAATATGGCGTTGGAGATATAGGCCTTAGCGGATTTCGCCGCTTCTTCCAGATTCTTAGCCAAGGCCAGATGTGCGGCGATGGCGCTGGATAAGGTACAGCCTGTGCCATGGGTGTTTTGGGTTTCAATTCGACGTCCGGGTAACCATGTACTGCCATCGGCTGTGACCAACAGATCGGCGGAGTCCTGTCCGCCCATATGTCCGCCCTTCAGCAGGACCGCTTTTGGCCCCAAAGCCAGCAAACGTTCCGCAATTGATACCATCGCATCAGGCGATTCTATTTCACCGTCAAAACCCAACAGAGCGGCCGCTTCCGGCAGATTGGGTGTGATAATATCGGCCAGGGGAATAAGGTCCGACAGCAGGGTCGCCACCGCTTCGGGTGCTAATAGGGCATCACCACTTTTGGCGACCATCACCGGATCCAGCACGATCCAGCGCGGCTTGTAGGTCTGCAACCCGTCGCGCACCGCGCGGATTAATTCGGCATCACCCAACATGCCAATCTTTACCGCATCTACTGCGATATCACTGAACACTGCGTCCATTTGGGCGCGCACGAAATCTGGTGGGATTGGGAAAATCCCCGTGACCGCGCGGGTGTTCTGGGCCGTCAGCGCCGCGATGACAGAACAGCCATAGACACCAATCGCTGAAAATGTCTTCAAATCCGCCTGAATGCCTGCGCCACCGCCACTGTCAGACCCTGCAATGGTCATGGCTATCGGGGTTTTGTTGGTCATACAAAGGCCCTTTCGTGAAGACGCTTGGCGCGGTCGACCACTGCACGCAACTGGGCGGCGGCAGCGTGCGGATCAGCGGCTTTGGTTATGGCGCTGATCACGCAAATCCCATCCAGACCCGTTGCCATCACCGTTTCTGCGCGGGTCGCATCAATGCCTGCTATGGCGCAGCGTGGTAATCCAGGTGCCCCTGCGGTCAAGGCCGCGACACAGTCTTGCAGGCCCGTTAGACCAATTGGTGCATCTGGATTGTGTTTGCTGCCGGTTTCAAAAACCCCGCCGATAGATGCGTAATCGACGATGCCCGGATCGATTGCCCGCACCTCATCGAGTGATTTGACCGTAATCCCCAATATGTGATTTGGACCCAATATCCGTCGCGCATCCTGGGCCGAGATATCCTCTCGTCCAACATGAACACCGTCTGCACCAGCAGCCAGGGCAACATCAACACGATCATTGATCAACAAGGGCACGCCTGTACCGGCCAGAACCTGTTTCAAGGCACGGGCCTGTTCGATCATTTCGCGGGTACTGGATGTCTTGTCGCGCAACTGCACCAGACTGACGCCCCCTGCCACAGCAGACCGAACCAATGAAATACGGTCACCCGTATCATGAGAAGGCCCAACAATGAGATAGAGAGATAAATCCAAGAGTGCCTTCATGCTCTGCGCTCCACCCGTTCTACATGCAGCGCCTCGATACTATGTTCAATGAACTCAGCGGTCAGGTTTGGGAAAGCATCCAACAGGGCGACAGCGAAACTGCCGGGCCCCTGGGCACGTTCCCCGGCATAGGCGCCGGCCGCGCCAAAAGCTGCCAGTGCAGCCAGGGTTGCCTGGAACCGATCCTCCCGATGGCAGGCCAGAAAGGCCGCGACCACAGCGGATAAGGCACATCCTGTCGCCGTCACCTTGGGCAGCAATGGATGGCCAACAGTTAGGCTGGCCTTAAAATCATGCGACCGGAGGCGATCCACCGCACCGGTCCCAGCCAGGATGCCTGAAAATTCTTCCAGGGTTTCTGCCAGGGTCGACGCTTCACCCGCGTTACAGCGCACTACGGTCGGTTTCAGTTTAATCATACGGATGGCCTCTGCCCGGCGTATGCCAGACCGGTCCACCATCACCGGGTCCAGAACCCAGGGCATTCCCATATTGTTTGCCGAACTGGCAGCCATCCGGCGCGCCAGAAAGCGGTCCGTACCGGGCGTGCCCAAATTCACCATCAAAGATTGGGCCGTGCGCAGAAAGTCCGGTATTTCATCCGGATCTGATGACAGGCTGGGAACAGCGCCAAGCGACAGCAACACATTGGCTGTGATTGGCTCAGCAACAGTATTGGTCAGGCAATGCACCCGCACCTTCTGTTCTGCAATCTGTTGCAGCACACTGTAAGAGAATTCAGATAAATCTGATACTGACATCATGTCTATGCAACGCTCCAAAGTGGCGCAAGCCACCCACAATGGACGGATATCAGCGTTAAAAGGGAATTTTGCACAGGCAAGGCCGCATATTGGAGCAGCCAAAATTGCGATCCCCTTCCCTACGCCGGTCCGAACCGGGTCAGGTTCCACGGGTCGGCGGGCTTCCCGCCTCTCAGCCTAAGACCCGCTTGCGCGAACCCTGAGCACCCCGAGGAGATTTCAACACCAACCCTACGCCATCATCACCTTTGGTCAAGCCCCTGATCGGCGCGCGTTCATTTATATCGCTTGTTTTGCGGCATGACTGTTTTGATAGTGTACCGCCTGATACTTTGGAGAAGCCCGAATGCCCGATGAGTCTGACATGCCCCCATCCGACCTTGTGGTCTTGATTCATCAATACTTAGCTGATCCGGAGTCGACATGGAGTATCGCATCCTTCGGCGCCATTGCTGAATTTCATGCTGATGCAGGTTTCATCAAGAGTGAAGCACAGGATCGCGGGGGGGAGGTGATAACCCAAAGTGGCGGTTTGCGAATCGCCTTGACCAGCGACGCGCAATTTATCCCCTACGAAATCCTGTCCAAGCGTCAGGCCTATTGGATGCAGGGCGGTAACTTCTGTTTACCCAAAGCGCGCGCCACCCGACACCGAAGAACGACTTTGACCGAATTGGGTCCAGACAGCGATGCCATGCGTGACCAAGATAAGGACGGCATCCTTTTTGATCTGGGTCTTGGCCTGGAATGCGTGACCGCCATGGTGCGCATCAGCGATCCCGACCTGATCAGGCAATTGAGAGAATTTGATGGCCAGGCGCTGCTGACTCCAAGCGGTCGCGGCCACCATGCCTTCGCGCTTCTGATACAGGAAAGCCCGAACCGGGTGTTTGAAAGCCAGTTGGGGCGGATCGAAGTATATTCCCCAATTCCAGCCCCGGAAGGTCAGACCGGCGCAGGCTGTCACACCCATATCCTGCCGGACCTGCTGGCGGCCGGCCAAACCCATTCCGCCAATGTACCCGTGCCTGATGACCTGCACCCCTGTTTTCAGCTTTTTCCACCCAACCCGATCCTGACAAAAGGCGGAGATGCGCGCCCCCATTTGGATCGTGATCGATTTGAAATGTTTCAAAAACTGTTGCACCGCTATGGCATGCCAGATCTGATCGCTGCCAAAAAATTGGCTCGTCTTGGTATCAATACCAAAACATCACCGCCCGACGGAAATTCCTTTAGCCGGTCACAGCGAACCGCCATTCGCATTGCCTTGCGCCAGATGGCTTTCGAAGACCCAAGCAATCCCCATATTATGCAATGGATATCCGTCTTTGAACCCAGAACCCCTGAAAACCAATAGAGTCCTGTTAATAACGTTCTAATCAAAGCAAGGACAATTGTGCACTGGGCTTTTGCGGCGGCGTAAAGGCCGTGCAATCCATCATCGCCAAAGTCCTGCGATCAAGGCCCAGCTTTTTACGGGCCAACTTCATCCGCGTGGCGATCATATCCGCATAAGGGCCTGAACCACGCATCCGCTCGCCAAAATTTGACCGATACAATTGACCCCCATGACTTTGACGGATCAGGGACAAAACCCTTTCTGCGCGGTCTGGCATATGGGTTGCCAGCCATTCCTTGAACAAATCCTCAATTTCCAGCGGCAGGCGTAACAGCACATGCCCTGCCGATGTCGCCCCGGCCTCCGCAGCACGGGTCACAATCTCCTCAATCTCGTGATCATTGACGGCCGGGATAATTGGCGCGACCAGCACACCGGTTGGTACCCCTGCGTCACAGAGCCTGCGGATTGCTTCCAGGCGTTTCTCCGGCGTGCTGGCCCTGGGTTCCATCTTATTGGCAAGGCCCCGGTCCAGTGTCGTGACCGACAGCATGACCCGCGCCTGATTGGCCTGCCCCGCCGGAGCGATCAAATCCAGGTCCCGGCAAATCAGGGCATTCTTCGTGACAATCGAAAAGGGATGCGAGCAGTCCCGCAGGACCTGCAACAGCCCCCGCATGGCAAAGGTTTCCCGTTCAACCGGCTGATAGGGATCCGTATTGGTTCCAAACGCAATGGGGCCACAGCGATATTTGGGTCTGGCCAGTTCCGCGGTCAGCAATGCGGCTACGTCAGGTTTCCAGAACAACTTGGTCTCAAAATCCAGACCTGGCGACAGCCCCAGATAGGCATGGGTTGGTCGGGCGAAACAATAGACGCATCCATGCTCACACCCCCTATAAGGATTGATGGACCGATCAAAAGGCACATCCGGGCTGGTATTGCGGGTAATCACACTGCGGGCGGCATCAATTCCCAATTGCGTGCGCAGGCGCGGGCGGTCGCCCAGATCCTCTTCCAGCAGCCAGCCATCATCGATGCGGGCCCGTTGCTCCCCCTCAAACCGGCCAGATCGATTGGATACCGATCCGCGACCCTTTATGGGGCGGTCCGGCAAAATGCTGTCATCACCTTCTGTCCATGATATCGTCATAGCATGGATCATAGGGTAAAAACAGGAACAAATAAATATAATTCCTATTATGTTCTCTAAATTACATACACACAATTTCGCTGAAATACGCGGCAACAGCTGTTGCGAGTGACTGCGCATCTTCTTACAGTATCCGACAGGCTGAATTATACTGATCACTGCAGCACGATAGTCACGGTTAGGACGCACCGAATGCCCTATGTATCACGCGATGATGATGGAAAAATCAATGGGATTGGCGACCGCCCCGCCCCCCACGCCAAGGAATTCCTGGGCAATGATCATCCCGAAGTGATCCGCTATCTGCGCGGCGCAAGCCCCGGCGCAATGATGGACCGCCTGAACCGGACCGATACCGAAATGGCGCGTATCACAGAAGATTTGATCGATGTTCTGGTCAGCCGAAATATTCTGAACTTCACGGATTTCCCAGTTGAAGCCCAAAAGAAACTGATGGCCCGCCAGAAGCTTCGCAAAAGCCTGTCAGCGCTCAGCAATCTGGTTACCGACGAAGACGATATCATCTAACAGTCATAGTGCCGTCCCCCGGATGGAATCCAGGGGACGACAGCATCTGCACTTTTGCTAGCGCTGACCGTCACCAACGCTGATCTGATCCTGGGTCAGTCCCCCCATGCGGGCATGAATGCGCCCACCGTCTGCCATAGCAATGACGAACATCAGCTCCCTGGCACGCGGCGCATCGGGAACAAACACCGTGACCGTGGAAAAATGACTGCGCACATAGGCGGCGTTGATATGGTGCAGCGGCACATCCAATTGTGTACCCGGCACACCCATTTTCTTGCTGGACGGGACAATCGCCTTTGCTGAGCCCAGCAGGCGGCGCATGGCATATCCCCCCGGCACATGCCACAGCGCGCCGTGTTCCAATTCACCATCCATCCCGACAAGCGATCCTTTGCCATAGGCTTCCACCGCTTCAGGCGGGCAACCCAATGCCTGGCGCAACGCATCGGCCATCTCGTCGCCCATGGGCTTCAAGGCCTCCATCCCCGCTTCCAGATCTGCGACATAGCCACCCGCATAGGGATTGGCAACAATGGCCGCAGCCCATGCAACCACCAGGGGGCGGTCCGGTACAGGACCAAATTCATGGCGGATTTCTTCACGATGGGTCACCAGTTTACGGATCGGAAATGTCGGGGTCATGCGGAAACCTCCTCAAGGAATTCTGATTGCGGCAAGGGGCCGACGATGCGGCTTTGCCCCTGTAGAGATAAATAGGCTGATTCAATCAAACCTGCCTGATAGTAACGCTGTGCCACTGTCGTTCCATGCGCCAGTGCCCCAGCGCAGACAGTCGGCGGCAATGTCCCTACAGCGGTTGTGACCAGGCGATCCCCAAGGTCACTATCAGGATCCAAACTATTGGCGGGCTGCCTGCAGATGGCCGGATGATCCCAGGTTACCGCATTGGCGATCATTGTCGCCGCCGCATCCGCTGTCGCTGCCGAATGGGCAAGAACGGTCACAGAGTCTGCAATCCCCAGAGAGAAGGACCGCCCCCCCTGACCGCTGGTTGCGATACCTCGCACAGCGCTGGTTGAGTCAATACGCGCCATCGCCACCGCTTTGGGGGCCTGCACTATGTCGATAATCCCGATATCCATCGATTGTCCGGGTGCCAGATAAAGCGCAATATCACCGCCATTATTGACATAAGCGCGCTTTAAGGGGGCGACTGTCACCATTGCGTGAAGCATATGATCCGCGACAGATCCCGCCACGGCAGCCATCGGCGTGATGAACTGACTGCGGGCAAAAGGCCGACAGGCACGGGCCATACGCTGCGCGATAACCCCTTTGAACTGCCCCTCCCCCGATTGGCGCAGTCGGGGTAACTCCTGCACCAATCCTGGCAGCACATCGACAAAGACATCGACCGCCGCGTGATACGCCATTTCAACCGCCTGAACCTCCCCGAAGGCCTGAATGATCAGGTCGATGGGGCCATGCTGTAAATGCAGACGATTTCCCGGCAACCGCGCGCTGATAGGCCCTGGCATCGTCAATCCTCCTGCTTCTGAATGGGGGAAAGAGGCCAGGGATTTTCAGGCGACCATGGTGCCATACGCATCTCTGTCCTGGACCGCGCAAGACCTTCCAGGGTGGTGATAGAGCCCATATGACCGCCCAATCGTTCAAAATCCGCCAAGGGCAATGTGAATTCCAAGGGCGCTACCAGAGCAGGCGTGGGCACCGACCCGAAACTGTTTTCGGGCATGCGCAAGACATCGACCATCACGGTAATGCCACCGCCGGGCCAGACATAACAAGGCGCACCGCCCATAGTGACCCGGGTCAGACTGTCCTGTACAGACCGGGTCAGCCGCACAGGATTTTCCGTAACGCCCGCGCGCAAGCTGCCCCCCGCGCCTGCTACAAAGACGACCGAGCATAGGGCGGGTTCGCAATTTTCTGCGATACGATCGACCACGACCTGCAAGGGGGCGGGCATAGGGTGTATTTGTGGCATCAGATCTTCATCCAATTCACAATACAGCGAATCTTCACCGGTCGTACTAACCAGCAACAGACGCAATCCAGGCCAGGCTTTCTTTGGGTCGATTTTTTGGATGATCGACAGGGGGTCAGTGATATTCGTCCCCCCCCATCCTGATCCAGGCTCCGCGACCTTAAAATACCGCCCGGGCGTGGATTTTCGACCCTGAACACGAATGCCCGCCGGTTCCATCCCCAGATAAGCACCCGCCTGATGTTCGCTTAAAACACCGGTGATATGGTCATCCACGACGATCACCTCGTCGACATGCCCATGCCATTGCTGGGCAAAAATCCCAATAGTGGCCGACCCGCACCCAACGCGCATACGTTCTTCCCGTTTGCCGTCGATAACAGGGGCACGCCCGGCCTGCACATTTATCCGCGCACCGCCCTCAATTTCAAAATCAACACCTTGTTTATTACACAATTGAAGCATTGATTCACATGTGGTGACGCCTTCCTTTTTCGACCCCCCGGTCAAGTGCCGCACGCCGCCAAGGGATAGCATCTGGGATCCATATTCCGCCGTCGTCACATGGCCAACAGGTTCTCCATTATACAGAACGCTGGCCTGTTCCGGGCCGATATGACGATCGGTATCAATCTTCACCTTAACCGAACAATAGCTGAATATGCCCTCTGTCACGACAGTGACCGTATCCACGCCCTGCCACTGCCCCGATACGATAAACGGGGCGGGTTTATAGTCTGGATAGGTGGTCGTTGCCCCAATACCCGAAACAAAGACCGGGGACTGGCTGGTCAATTTCCCATCCCACGGCACGTCCCCTGACAGAAATGGAACAAGCGCACCATCTTCCGACGCAACAGTCTGGCTCATCAAAACCAGGGGATCCGTTCGGACCAGCGTTCCACCGTGATTGGCATAGCGATCACAGGCGCCGCTGCGCCCGTCACGAATACGGCATAGTACCGGACACGCATCACACCGAATGATATCCCCGTCCTTATCGGAAGGATCTATGGCTTGGGCTTCGACCGCAGGTGCTATTCGGGTTTCAGTCATTTCGCGCAGCCTTGATCGCCGCTAACACACGATGCGGCAAGGCAGGTACCTGAGTCATACGCGCGCCGGTCGCGTGGCGTATCCCCCCCAGAATTGCCGGAGCGGTTGGAATAAGCGCTGGTTCCCCTATCCCCTTCGCCCCGAATGGTCCTTCAGGGTCTTCGTCTTCAATCAGGATACACTCAATTTCCGGCATATCCCCAAAAGTTGGAATAAGGTAATCATGCAGATTTTCTGTTCGTCCCGGCAGATATTCCTCCATCAGGGCAAGGCCCAACCCCTGCGCAATTCCGCCATGGATCTGTCCCTCCACCAGCATTGGATTAATCGCCGTGCCGACATCATGGGCCGCGACCATGCGCAGGACTTTGACCGTTCCCAGTTCAATATCCACAGCCACTTCTGCAATCTGTGCCGCATAGCCATAGGAGATATAGGGAATACCCTGGCCATCCGCATCCAGCGCGGTTGTCGGCGGGTCATAGGTCCCCTGTCCCTCCAGCACCATTCCGGCCTGGTCGGCAGGAAGAGATGTCAGATCCAGATGGCGCACGCTGCCATCCTTTTCTTCGATCATCAGTTGGGATCCGTCTGGAAAGATTTGCGCCTCAGGCCCGGCATTACAATATCGCAGTATTTCGGTCCGCAAGGCTGCCCCAGCTGCCTGGGCTGCGCGCCCGGAAACCAATGTCTGACGCGATGCGGAAGTCTTTCCCGCATCCTGAGTTAAATCTGTATCCCCGACCACCTGGTGCAACAGATCAACAGAGATACCCAGCGCATCCGCACAGATTTGTGGCATAATCGTATAGCTGCCCTGACCAATATCCACCGCCCCGTTATACAGGGTGAACCGCCCCTTTTGATCCAGTGTCACCCGCATTTTAGACGGATTGGACATAGACGTATTGCCACAGCCATACCACATACAGCCAATGCCAACGCCGTGGCGAATGGGACCCTTGGTTGTCTGGTTGAAGCCTTCCGCCGCCGCGCGCCAGTCACGCCAGGCAGGCGCAACCGCCTCTAGACACTGCACCAACCCGGCCGACGCCCCCAAAACCTGACCGGTGGCTGTGGTATCGCCCGGCCCAATTGCGTTCTTAAGGCGAATTTGCAGGGGATCTAAATGCAGCTGTGCGGCCAGATCATCCATCAGTGTTTCCGTCGCGATAGCGGCCTGGGGCACACCAAAACCCCGAAAGGCGCCCGATGGAGGATTGTTGCTGTGCAAGGCACGGCTGGTCGCCAAAACATGGGGAATGCGATAGGGACCCGTGGCATGAACCGGCACCCGGCCGGCAACTGTCGGTCCCCAGGAGGCATAGGCCCCGGTATCAAAATCAGCGTGGAAGACCATCGACCGCAACGTGCCATCTGCCTCTGCTGCCAGGGATGCCTGAACAATAGCGGGATGACGTTTGGTGCTGGCCCGCATCGATTCCGGACGCGAATAGACCGTGCCAACGGGCCGCCCCAATATCCAGGCCGCAACCGCAATGATGGGCTGTACCCCAACATCCAGTTTGCCGCCAAAACCACCCCCACAGGTCACCGGCACGATGCGCACGGCATCATCTGGAATACCCAGAACATCGCGCACTTCTTCCTTGTCCATATAGGGGGCCTGGGTGGAGGCATAAACCTCGATCCGATCACCGACCCGTTTGGCATAACCGGCCTCAGGTTCGATATAGGCATGTTCGACAAAGGCGGTTCTAAAGCCGCCACTGGCAAGTGCGGCAGCCCCCGACAACGCAGGACCTGCATCCCCACGGGACACGCGCCCTCGGATCAGCGTATTTTTCTCTGCCTGGCCCGGATGCAATATTGCGGCACCGGGGTCGCAGGCCATTTCCATACTGGTAACGGCCGGCAATACGTTCCATTCGATCGGCAGATCAGAATCCGGCAAGGCTTCAATCGTTTCCCGATCCCCAACCACTGCAATCACCGCATCGCCACGATACAAGACCCTGCCGTCCGCCAGAACCGGCTGATCCTTGATATGAGGATAGATCCCATAACCATTGCGCCCCGGAATATCCGCTGCTGTCAGAATTCGATGCAAACCAGGCCACACCTGATAAACCGGCGCGAAATCCCCCAGCGTGAAGGTCGCATGGGCATGGGGCGAACGAACAACCCGCAACCACAGGCAATCGCTGGGCCATCCATCGGCCCCATAGGGCTGGGTCCCGTCCAGCTTATGGGCTGTGTCCAGGCGCAACAGGCGTGCCCCAACGGCACGACCTGCAATCGGTTCAACGGGATCCGCCCCACCAGTAACATCCAGTACGGCATCGATAATTTTAACATAGCCCGTACAGCGGCACAGCACGCCGCCCAGCGCATCCATCACCGATTGCCGGTTAGGCGGGCTGGGCTGATTGCGCAGCAGATCCATCGCTGCCATCAACATACCGGGCGTACAAATCCCACATTGCGCCGCCCCGTGCCGGTCGAACGCTGCCCGCAATCGCACCAGCATCGGGTCATTCGACTCTGCGGCCGTTTCGATTTTCTGTCCGGTAGCTTGTCCTGCGGGCACGAGGCAAGAGCAGACCTGCTGATCGTCCAGCAGGATCGTACAGGCCCCGCAATCGCCTGCGTCACAGCCAACCTTAACCGACGTAACACCACACTGATCCCGCAGCACCCGGCTGAGCCGTTGCCCCGGAGGTCCGGCAATCTTATGGACAACCCCATTGATTGTCAGGTCCAGTGTCTCTGTCATCGTGATATCATTCATGCGGCGACATCCATGCGACATTTCAAGGCAAGTGCGTTTAACAATCGCACAACAAGGATCTGCGCCGCCTCACGCCGATAGGCGGCGCTGGCGCGGGCATCATCTATTGGCTGCAAATCCGAAAAATAGGCGGCCGTCACAATCTGTGAGAAATCAACATCCAGGGGTAATCCCACCAACGCCGCCTCCAGTTCTGATAATCTTTGCGCGACGGCAGAACATGCCCCAATGGCCAGTGATACTGACGCGATCCTGCCGTCAGAAGTCGGGACTAGTATTCCAGCCACCATTGCAATCGAAATCACCAGATAATGCCTGGCCCCCAATTTCAGAAACGCGCTTTGTGCAGTCGGGTCTGGCTTTGGGATCGTCAATCCCGTCACAATCTCACAAGGCTGCTGCACTGTCTGGCGGTAACCGGTGATAAAATCCTGCAAGATGACAGTCCGCTCCCCCGCCGGGCCTGCTACGACAACCCGGCTGTCCAGCGCCAGCAGCGGCGGAATGCCATCGGCTGCTGGGGACGCATTGCATATATTGCCAGCCATGGTCCCGCGATTCTGAATCTGTACCCCGCCAACCTGAACGGATGCTGCTTTCAGGGCATCAAAAGCGGATGGCAAATTTGCGCGCTTCACATCAGACCATGTCGTGGTCGCGCCAATCCGGATACCCTGCGCATCCTCCGTAATTCCGCGCAATGCATCGATTCCAGTGATATCCAGAACAGAAACAGCAGGTGCCGGGGCGACACGGGCGGGGAAAAAATCGGTTCCACCGCCCAAAATGTTCAGTGTCGGGTCTTCCCGAAGGCAATCAATTGCCTGTGAAACCGTCGTCGGCCTGTGATAATTTCCAATGCTCATCAACCCCATCCATTCCACAAATGTCAAAATGGTTAAATTTCTATAATCATTTGTGTACGTATGAAGTGTGCGCCGGTTCATGATTGCTCGCAACAAAGAATTTTGTTGCTCCATAAATCAGAGCCCGCGCCGGAAATTCTGGTAAAATTTCGTTAGCAAATTTGTGCGACCCTATGATGGGCACAGTAAAAACATATACGACAAGTAAAAATTGAATAGAGAAAGGAAC
>Ga0207892_1000116_pt1 | contig 22048 bp, 22 predicted proteins | sample LinPmetageLP54_FD_184063 | JGI IMG/M metagenome (GOLD analysis project Ga0207892, IMG submission 184063) | Marine viral communities from the Pacific Ocean - LP-54 (SPAdes) | ecosystem: Environmental > Aquatic > Marine > Oceanic | place: Pacific Ocean | collected 2010-02-09 | reverse complement strand
CAGGACGCGGGGCACGGTGGCGGCCTTGCCGTGCACGCTGGGCGCGGCGATTGATAACAAGGGCGTGATGATTCGTAGCACGGGGAATGTTGGCAACGGCGGCGGTGTGGGGCTGGAGGCGGGGGAGCTTGGCGTGGTGGGTAACGCTGTTGAGGCCGCCCTGGTGCGCATACGCCAGCCGGAGGTTGCAGGTGGGCACGGCAAGGTGGGCATTGAGCTGTCGAAGCTGGCCCGTGTGCGGTACCTTTCTGACCCTATGCCCTTGGTTGAACATCAGATGAAGCGCATGGCGTGGCGCTCCCCTGAGACCCACCGCAGTAAGCTGCATCAGTTGCATGTGCTGCTGGAGCCGCTGTTGTTCAAAGAACTGCCTTGGTTGAAGCGCGCGGCGTGAAATAGTTATGACCATTCGTCGGGCGTGTTTTGGCGCGAAACCATGCTCAACACACCTTGCACACACCGCCCACACAATACGCCGGAAATGGCGTTAATTGGCCCTTTACGCCATTGGGGGTTGAGGGTAAAAAGACAGCTACGTTGTATAGGTGCGTCAGCCAAGGCCACCTTTAAGCTGTGTTTCCCCTGCTGGACTGGCTGCCAGCAACCCCGAGCCCCACACATGAGAATGTTGTGGGGCTTTTCTATTTCTGGCCTCTGCGCATGCAGGGGTTGCCCTGCGCCGGAGGCCGCATGTCTGATCCGAATAACGTGGTAGTCGAGACAGCTAAGGCGGTGGCTGAAATGCCCTTCTGGATGGTTGTTGTGTTGGCTATGTCTTCGGCGCTTACGGGCGAAATGATGCGGGCATCCACTTTAACTGGCTTGAGCTGGCAGCAAATACTGGCACGCATCCTTATGCGCTTTGGTGCTGCGGGCCTGGTGGGTATCGCGGTGTTCATGCTGGCCTATGCCTATTCCACTCATCCCTATGTTGCTGCGGCGTTGTGTATCTTCTCGGCAATGATAGGCGGGGATCTAGCAAGCAGCCTGTTTGAACGCTGGGCAGCCAAGCGGCTGGGGGTTTGTGATGTGCCACAACAGCCAAGGCAGAGTGCTGATGAGTGAACCGCAAGGCTGAGGCGCGGTAATGTTCAAGATTACGAATAAGGGATTGCAGCTTCAAGCCAAGCGCTATGAACGGCTGCATGGCAAGGATATCCCCGAAGCATCGATTGATGCCGTGAACTGGACAGCCTATGACTTGCGCCCGGTACTGCAGGACGAGATCAAGACATCGTTTGATCGGCCTACTCGTTACACCATCGATAGCATTGAGGTGATCAAGGCCACGTTGAATCGGGCATCAGCAACTGTTCGCCTGAAAGACTACTCATCCAAGGGCGCGCCTGCTGCTATCTGGTTAGCCCCGCAAGTGTTCGGCGGTGAACGTAGGGATAAGCGCAGCGAGAAGCTGTTGCGCGATCGCGGGATTTTGCCGGCGGGAATGTACGTTGCACCTGGTGCAGGTATGAAGCTGGATTCGATGGGCAACGTGGGGCGCGGCCAGATGCAGAAGATCCTGTCTGGTCTGGGTGCGCAGTTCGATGTGTATCAGCGCAGCACCAACAGCAAACGCAGCATAGGCAATCGCAAACGGTTCTTTGTTATGACCAAGGGTAAGGACCGCTTGGGTATTGCCGAGAGATTTGGAAAGCAACGCGAGCAGGTACGCTTGGTGCTGGCTTTTATCCGCAAGCCCTCGTACACGCAGCGGTTCGACTTCTACGGAATCTCAGAGCAGTACGCTGCAGAACATCTGCCTATCAACTTTGATCGCGCGCTGTTGCGCCGCATCGGGGGGGCAGGTCGCCGAGCTGCTTGATGCGCCTCTTCGATGCGGCGGGGGACCCTAGAGGAAACGGTCCGATTGAGGGTAATTCGAACCCCGCTTGTTTTTTAGCGGGGGGGATTTGAAGTTAGTTAACAGGGGTTAATTCTGTGCTGTCCGGTTAACTGTTCGATTCAGGGTTAACAGGTGCCCACCATGACGGAAATGCTCAAGTCGGAATATGCCGACAGCCGAGGCTGGTCCCGCCCTTACGTTTCCAAGTTGGCCCGCGAAAAGCGGCTCGTATTGAGTGCTGACGGCAAGCGGGTGGACGCCGAGGCTACTGATGCGCTGCTCGCTGAGACGGCTGACCCTAGCAAATCTGGTGTGGCACAGCGGCACCAAAAGGACCGGGTTGATAAGCATGTAGTTGAGCTGGTTAAACCTGGCGCGCCTGCTAGTGAGGCTGCTGCGGCACTAAAGGCACCGCGCACCCCGACTGACGCTGGGCACAATTTCCAAAACTCCCGCGCTAAGCGAGAGCACTACCTGGCAGGGCTGGCTGAAGACGAATATTTGCGAACCCATGGTGAGCTTGCCCTGGTAGCTGACATTCGCCGCGCGGGATATTCCACGGCCCGCATGCTGCGCGATCTGCTGCTGGGAATGCCCCGGCAGATTGCCGCTGAACTCGCTGCCATAGACGACGCATGGGAGCTGGAACGCAAGCTGACTGAGGAGCTACGCCGGGTGCTTGCTGACGCCGAGCGCATAAGTTCAGCCGACCTTGAGAACGCAATCAAACCGACGAATTGACCCCTATGCAAAACACTTACGCTGACGGTGGTGCTGAGTACTGCGCAGCGTTCGTGGAAGGTTTGCGGCCTGATCCAGAGTTATGGATCGATGAGTGGGCCGATGATTACATGGTTATACCGCGCGAAGCTGGTGCGGCAGAGCCGGGGCCGTACCGTACCAATCGCACGCCCTACGCCCGCGAGCCGATGCGGTGTCTATCGCCAATGCATCCAGCAAAGCGAGTAGTGACCAAAGTCGCCTCGCAGCTGATGAAAACGCAAATCGCCCTGAACTGGATCGGCGGCTGCATGCACATGGCGCCGGCCAATATTCTGGCTTTGATGCCGACCGGCAACTTGGCCAAGCGTTTGTCTAGCCGCGTTTCTAAAACGATAGATGCGGTACCGGTACTGACTCAGCGGGTAGCTGCGGTTAAATCGCGCGACTCGCGTAACACGATTGATACCAAGGAATTTCAGGGCGGTACGCTTCACATAGCAACTGCCGGCTCAGCATCAAACCTTGCTGAGCTCTCGGCCCGTTTCATCTATGGCGATGAGATAGACCGTTGGGACGTTGACGTTGATGACGAAGGCGACCCCATTGATCTGGCCGAGAACCGTGGCTCCACTTTTGGTCGCAACGCCAAGTTCTACTATTCAAGCTCGCCCACCATCAAAGACGCCTCGCGCGTCGATGATTTGTTCATGCAGGGCGATCAGCGCCACTACTACGTGCCATGCCCCCACTGTAAACAGAAGCAAGTGCTGTTGTGGGAGAACCTCAAGTACGACGAGGACTACAGTCGAGTTGATTACCTCTGCAGCCAAGCCGGTTGCGGGGCACTGATCGAAGAGCACCACAAAAAGTGGATGCTCGAAAATGGTGAATGGCGCGCGCACGCAGAAGGTGACGGCGAGACTGTCAGCTTTACGCTCAATGCCCTTAATGCACCTTTGGGTTGGGTCAGTTGGGCCGACCTGGCAAAGCAGTACGACAAAGCCAAAAAGGCGCTGGATCGCGGCGACCCAGAGCCCATGCAGGTGTTTTTCAACACCCGTTTGGCTCTGATGTGGGATGCGGCCATTGCTGGCACCAAAGCCAGCGAACTGCAAGAGCGCGCCGAAGACTACCGCCTTGGCAGCGTACCGCGTGACGCGCTCGCCCTGGTGTGCTCAGTAGACGTACAGGGTGACCGCTTTGAAAAGCTGGTGCTCGGTATCGGCGAAGGTATGGAACGCTGGGTTGTTGACCATGAGGTGATCGTCACTGATCCCTCGGTTGAATCCAGTTGGCAGCTGCTCGATGAACGGCTGAAGCGTCGGTACCGCAATGAGTACGGAGTAGACATGGCTATATTGGCCACTGCCATCGACTCTGGAGGCCACCACACCGACGAGGTTTATCAGTTCTGTCGCTTACGCCGTTGGCGCAATGTATTCGCCATCAAGGGTTCAAGCAGGCCCGGCAGGCCAGTGATCGCGCAGCGGCCATCCAAAGTAGACGTTACCTGGAAGGGCACAGTCTACAAAGAAGGTGTTGAACTTTGGTTCGTGGGTACCGATACAGCCAAAGACTGGATCTACAACCGGTATCACCTGGTTGCGGGCCCTGGTGCACTGCACTTTAGCCTTGATTTGCCCGAAGAGTTCTACAAGCAGATTGTGGCGGAGCGCCGCCTGGCTCGATATGTGAAAGGTCATAAACGGATTGATTGGGTCAAGGGCAAGAGCGAGCGCAACGAAGGCTTGGACCTGCTGGTGTACTGCCTCGCAATGGCGCACTACCTAGGCCTGAATCGGTATAGCGAGAAAGACTGGGAGGCTTTGCGCATGCGCTTGTGCCAGACCAGCCTGTTTGAGCCAGCCAACGCTGAGCAAACAGCAACAGCCGATGATGATCACCCTGAAAAAGGCCCATGGCCGAATCCAGCAGGCGAGCAATCCCAGCCATCGCCGCAACCGGCCAAGGCGAAGCCAAAACCACAACCAAAGCCCGCCCCGGCCAACTCCATGCGGAGGTTTGGCCGTAGTGGATACCTGAGCAGGCGATAACTATGGCATTTGAACAAGCCGATCTGGACAGGATCGAGCGCGCCATCGCGCGTGGTGAGCGGTCCGTGCGTTACTCGGACGGGCGCTCGGTTGAATACCGGGACATTGAAGACCTCATGAAAGCGCGCAACGAGATAGCCCGGGCGCTGCTCCCCAGCAACGTACCACGGCGCAGGTCTTACCTGCTTTATCACAAGGGCAAAGGTATCGCGTAATGGACCGAGTCAAGACCAAGCCCGGCAGGCTGAACGCCAAAAACAGCGCGTATGAAGGGGCTGGGCAAGGTCGGCGCACTCAAGGCTGGGACGCGCCAGACGGCTCCGTTAATACGCTAGCCATCCCCCAGATACGCACCCTGCGCAATCGATCGCGCGCCGCAGAACGCAACGATGGCTACGCGCTCAGCATCATTGAGAAGCGCGTCAGCAATCTGATTGGTACCGGCATTTGCCCACGACCGCAGATTGACGACGCCGTGTTGCGTTCGGCCATGAACCTGCTCTGGGAAGACTGGGTAGATGAGGCAGATGCTGACGGCCTCACGGACCATTACGGCCAGCAAGCGCTGGTAGCGCGCATGGTCGAGCGCGACGGCGAGTGCTTCGTACGCCTTCGCCCGCGCCGGCCAGAAGACGGCCTCGCGGTACCGCTGCAAGTGCAGTTGCTGGTAGCAGACTTTGTACCGCTTGAGAAAAATGAACGGGCCCGCAACGGCAATCTGATCAAAGCAGGCATTGAGTTCAATGCCATTGGCCAGAAGGTCGCGTATTGGATGTACCGGCAGCATCCCGGTTCATTCAATGTGATGGGCACTGCTAACCAGCTGGTAAGAGTGCCCGCAAGTGAAGTGCTGCATATCTTTGAGCCGGTAGAGCCAGGCCAAGTGCGCGGTATCCCCCGGCTGGCTGCCGTACTTAACCGGCTGCGCTCGCTCGGCAACTATGACGACGCCGTGCTGTTTCGCCAGGAAGTGGCCAACCTCTTTGCGGGCTTCATTAAAAAGGTTGCCCCAGATGGCCCCCCGGTGCTCGACCCAATCACCGGACAGCCCGTAGAGCGTGACCGCTCTGGCGATCCGGTAATAGGCCTTGAGCCTGGCACCATGAACGAGCTGTATGACGGCGAAGAGGTGCAGTTCTCCGACCCACCCGATGCTGGCAGCACTTACAAAGACTTCATGCGCCAACAACTGCAAGCTGCTGCAGAAGGGGCGGGCATACCGTACCCACTGTTAAGCGGCGATATGAGTGGTCTGAACGACCGCTTGCTGCGCGTCATCATCAACGAGTTTCGGCGCCGCATAGAACAGCTGCAGTTTGGCGTGTACGTGCACCAGTTCTGCCGCCCAATCCGGGCCGCTTGGCTGGATATGGCCTATCTGAGTGGCGCCCTTGTGCTGTCAGATTATGTGCAACGCCGGCGCGATTACCTGCGCACCCGTTGGATTCCGCAAGGCCATGCCTACATGCACCCTGTACAGGATGTGCAAGGCAAGCTGTTTGAGATTGGCGGCGGGTTAGCCAGTCGCAGCGAACATGCGCTGCGCACTGGTTACGACGCCGAAGTGATCGATAACGAAAACGCTCAGGACAACGCCCGCGCAAAGAGCCTTGGCCTGGAATACAAAGCCTCCACTGCTGCCGTTGATAACGACGACAGCCCACCACCCGGGAATGAAAGCCAATGAAGACAATGAATCAACACGTGATCGCCTTGGCCCTGGCCACGCTGGCCGTGCTGCCCTGGCGCGTATTCAACCGCAGCGGCGGGGCAGGGCAAGACGATGAGCACTGGTACCGCATCGACAACAACTTAGCAGACGCTGGCAAGCCCATTGAAGTGCTGGTGTACGGCGAGATTGGCGGCTGGGGCATCACTGCCGAACAGTTCTTTCGTGACCTTGCCGCAGTGGATGACGGCGTTCGCCAGATTCACATTGGCTTCAATAGCAACGGCGGCGACATCAGCGATGGCTTTGCCATGCACAACGGCCTTAGCAGGCTGGGCGAGCGGTGCGTGGGCCGTATTGACGGCTTCGCATTGAGCGCAGCGGGCATTGCCGTGACCGGCTGCCACAAAGTGTGGATGGCGGATAATGCCATGTTCATGATGCACAACCCTTGGACCTGGACTGGCGGCGACAGCGGCGTGTTCCGCAAGATGGCCGATGTGCTCGACCAACTGGTGAACGGCATTATAGCCAGCTTCAAGCACCGCCCCATCACGGTGGATGATGAAGAGCTGCGCCGCATGATCAATGCCGAAACATGGCTCACGGCAGAAGAGGCCAAAGCCATTGGTCTGGTGGATGAAATCCTTACCGGCGCCAAGCCCGTGAATAACCACGGCGATACGCGCATCTTCAACCGCTACCAGAATATTCCTGCTGCGGTAAAAGCAGAAATTGAAGAGGTGCCCGATCTTGATCCTGAGCCTGACCCTGACCCTGGTCCCGAACCGGACCCGGTGCCGAATGATCCGCCGGACTTAGACTCGGAACCAGCACAGCTGGCCGCAGCATTGGCTGTAGAGGTAATCGAAGCCTGCACAAAAGAGGGCATCGGCAATCTTGCTCAGCACATCATCAAAGCTAGCGGGCTGAAGAGCCAGGCTGATGTGCACAGCGCTATCGCCAAGGCAAAGGACATTCGCGCGCAGTGTGTTGCCGCACGCATTCCTGAGAAGGCTGGCGAGTTTATCAGTATGGGCCTCACCCCAGACCAAGCCCGCGCGCGGCTCTTTGATGCGCTAGTGGGTAAGGGTTTTGGCGAGATCGACAACAAACCCCCTACACAAGACCCGGCCCCACCGGCCAATAACCGAGCAGTAAACCCTGGCGATATTTATGCCAAACGTAAAACCAACGCAGCGAAAGGAGCAGCGTAAATGCAACCGATCAAAACAGAAGGCGTACATGCCGCCGAGTTCCTCCTTTCGGAGGCCACTGGTTCGCGCAGCCGTGAAGAAGGCGTGCTGGCCGCTACTACCGTAGACCTGCCTGCTGGTCAGATACTGGGCGTGGTAACGGCCGACTCAACCTATGCCCCGTTCGACCCCGATGCTGAAGATGGCACCGAGACCGCAGCGGCCATTCTCTTCAACCCCAAGCCCATCAGCGATGAAGAACAGCTCGCCACTATCGTGGTGCGTGATGCCGAGGTGATCGATACCCGCCTCACTGGGCTCGATGCCGCCGCTGAAGCCAGCCTGCTGGCTCTGGGCATTGTAGTGCGCGTTGGCACCCCCTAACCCTCAACTGCTGTAACAACCCCATTCAAAGCCTCGCCTAGCGGGGCTTTCGCATTTCAGGAGCACTACAAATGGCTGATATTAATATCTTTGAGGACGAAGCCTTCAGCGTCCCCAACCTGGTTGCCACCATCAACGAAGAGCAGCGCGTGCCGGGCCGTATCGCCGAGCTGGGCCTTTTTGATGAAGAAGGCAGCATGACTACTACCGTCGAGATCGAGAAAGACGGCGACACTCTGCACTTGGTGCCTGCTGCTGATCGCGGTGCGCCTGGGTTGGTGGTAACGGGCAGCAAGCGGAACCTGATTCCGTTCAATACCATTCACCTGCCGCAAACCTTCACCATCATGGCGGATTCTATTCAAGGCATTCGTGCCTACGGTAGCCGCACGGAGCTGCAGGCCGTGCAGGATGTAGTCAATGCTCGTTTGATGAAGGCGCGGCGCGGGCTTGATGCCACCCACGAGTTTCAGCGAATTGGTGCCATCAAAGGCATCATTGTTGATGCGGACGGTACCAGCGTTTTGCTTGATCTGTTCGCACGTTTTGGCATCGTGCAGCAAACATTGGCCATGGAATTCGGCACGGTCGATACCAGCGTCAAAGCGGGTGATGCGCTGGATATGCAAGAAGACGCGCTGGGTAACACCACCGTAAACGGCGCTCGCGCCTTCTGTGGCAAAACCTTTTGGGCCAAGTTAATTGGCGATGACTCGGTACGTGAAACCTATCTGGCGACCGAGGCTTCCGCAGCATTGCGCGGCGATCGCCGCCAAGCGTTCGAGTTCGGCGGCATTACTTGGGAGCGCTATCGTGGCCACGTAAATGGCGATCGCTTTGTCGGCGATAACGAAGCCTACCTGGTGCCGGAGGGCGTACCTGATTTGTTCATGTCCGTCTTTGCTCCGGCCAATTACATGGAAACGGTTAATACGCTGGGCGTGCCTTACTACGGCAAGCTGGAGCCACTGCCATTCAACAAAGGCATTGCCGGTGAAGCGCAGAGTAACCCGCTGCATATCTGCACCCGCCCGCGCGCCATCATCAAGCTGACCAGCTAAGGCTACCGCCATGAGCAGCCCCTTCGATGATGCCTTTGCCGCAGCAGACGACATTCTGTTTGACGTTTTCGGTGAGCAAGATCCGGCGCAGTACTTTGCGCCGGGTGCTGCCACTGCGCAACCAGTGAACGCAGTGCTGCACCGCAATATGGGCATGGTGGGCGCAGATGGCATGTTCATGGTGGTGCAGCACGCAGCAGACCTGCGGCTAAGCCAGGTGGCTAAGCCCGTTCGTGGAGCGGTACTGGTGATCGACTGCCAGCGCTACGTGCTGGAAGACGCCGTATACACAGACGCTCTTATTCAACGTTTCTCACTCAACCCGCAGGCCTGACCATGCAACCCAACATTCTCACCTTGGGCCGCAAGGCATTGATTGCGCGGCTGAGTGAAATAACCCAAGCCAACGGCTACCGCACTAATGCTGGCCTGAACGTACGCAGCGGCTGGTTTAACGAAGTACTGCAAGAAAGCGGCCTCAGTTGGCCGCTCATTGTGGTGCAAAAAGCCAGGGACAAAGATCCGCTCGCAAGAGCGCAAGGCCTGCGCAAGCACACAGGCTTCAAGGTAGTCGCTGGCAATCAGGCAGGGCTGGATGACTACGAAGACGCGCTCGATGACCTTGAGCTCGACCTTATCGAATGCCTTATGCCCACCGAGGGCGTGCCCCTGGACTGGACGCCAGCCGGCATCCCTCAGCTTTCTCTCGGCGCAAGTGAACAAGTACCCCCCGGCGATGGCCTGGCCGCCGCCACCGTGGTGCTGCCCGTGTATCTCTTCACCTTTATTGAAACCCGTTTATCGAGGTAACTCCCATGAGTAAAACCCTAACAAAGGGTGCCGAGCGTAAAGATTACAAGCTCAGCGCTGCGCACACCCATGGCGGCAAGGATTACGCCGCCGGCGAAACTGTCTCGCTGACCGCACGGCAGGCTGCATTTATCAAACACAAGCTGGTCGGGCAAGACAGCAAAACCGCAACCCCAGCCGAGGCAGCAGCCCCGGCCGTGCAGGAGGGCTAAGCCATGCCATGGGTAAAAGAAACAGCCGTTATTGGCGGCATGACCAAAATTCGCAAAGCTGGCAGCGGTCTACCGTTCACCCCAATCGGCCTTTGCTCCACTGTGCAGCAAACGCACGAAACCAATGAACTGCGTCTTGAAGACACTACTCAGCCATTGGGCGGCACTTACGACAAGCTGGAAAAGATCACGCAGATGGGCATCCAGCTCAACATGCGCGAGATATTCAGTCGTAACTTGGCGCTACAGATTTACGGCACCGTATACGATGTGCCGAGCACATCCGTAACCGGTGAGACACACATCGCTGAGGTTGGCGGTACCTGCAAGCTCGACAAAATGCCCCTCACTATTGAGTCGGTGGTTGATGCTGAAACAGGTGCAATCGAATATGTAGAAGACGTCGACTGGATGCTTACCGGTGCAGGCTTTGAGGTGCTCGCTGGTGGCGCCCTCGCAACCGCTATTGCGGGCGCGGAAGAGGGTGAAGCGTTCAGCGTAGAAGTGGATTACACCTGCGCCGACTACGACGAGATCGAAGCCATCACTGATTCTGGTCAAGAGTGGGAGATCATGTTTGAAGGCGCCAACGCAGTAGGCACCAAAGGCAAGATCAACGCCTTCTACTGGCGCGTCCGCTTTGGCCTGGCTGAAAGCATGGACTTCATCAGTGTGGAAGACTTCATGGGGCAGACTGTGACGGCTGAGGTGCTTGCTGACTCAGGCCGTGGCGCTGGTCGTAGTGCATACATGAAGATCAACAAGCAGAAGAACGTGCCGGTTGCTGCATAAGCTGGCTTAGCCCATGGAAGGGCATTGCTTCAAAGCTGCATTTCAAAGCGCTTGGCCATGTAATCGAGGGCCTCTTGCTCTGTAGCTGTTACTGTTTTTTGGGTGTTAACGATGGTTTGGCTGGCCTTGATTAGCTTGCGCATGATGCTTTGGTCACCGCGCTTGTGAACTTTGCCTACCGCAACTTTGAATGTGCGCAGGCTGGGTACGTCAATGTTGTTGAGGGTCTTGTTCACCATATCGTCAGTCAGACGGGGGTCATGCGTGAACACCTTGCAGGCCGCAACGATGACCTTGCGCTCTGCTGCGCGCAGTGAACCGTCGGCCTTGGCAACGTAGAGCAAAACCTGAAGCACCTCGTAGTTCTCTTCACAGAGCCTGTCTAGCGTATAACGCGGCAACTTTGTGTAGGCAGCCATTAGATGGCTGCCAAGGTCAGTAATGATTTCGCCGGTATCGACGTCCATGCATGAGATAATGCGCTTGCACAGGAAGGTTCTGTACCGATCGCGCAGATGGCATAACCCGAAGAGCTCGTACGGATCAAACTCGGTAACGGAAACGCCGCGTTGAGTTATCGAACCTTGCCCGCTCTCGTAGTTGATGGTTAGGGTGGCGATAGTGTTTTCTGGTTTATTGTTCATGCCTGCTCCTTGGCTTGTCGAATACCGAGAATAGATGTGAGCCCCTAGGTTGGCAATCTGGTTGTGAGTCTGTGCTAAATTCCCTCTTAAAGACCATCAGGGAGGAATGCGTTATGCAATGCCCGGCTTGCAGGTATGAACCGGCGGAAGGTGAGGGTGACGGTGTTAGCTGCCCAAGCTGCCAAGTGTTTTATCACAAGGTTCTGGCGCGGCAGCTGGAGGAAGCAAGAAAGCCGGTAGCCCAGCGAAAAGCTACAGCGATGAAGCGGAAGCAGCCTCCGGGGCCAGCTTGGCTGAGACTGCTAAAACTGTTCGCGTTCAGCGTACTGATGCTTGTCTTTTTGTTCGGTTTGGTCACTTGTGTGATGCGTGACACGCCAAGTTCGGTTTCCCAAACGAATGAATTAGATAGCAAAATAGCAGGCAGGGACAACGTGTTGAATAGGCTCCGCGACCCTGATTCAGCTGTTTTTGCCGGTGAAAGGCTAGGTGAAAATGGTGTGCTATGTGGGCAGGTGAACGCCAAAAATGGCTTTGGTGGTTTTACAGGTCAAAAGCGGTTTATATCGAGCGGTTCTGGCGCGCTCATCGAAGGCGATATTGACCTGGTTTCTTTTGCCGCAGCTTGGCAAAAGGCATGCGATTAGTACTTAACCTTCCCTCATTTCTAAACCCCGCTCCTGCGGGGTTTTTCAATTCTGGTACCGGAGTAACTCATGGTTCATGAAACCAACAGCTGTGAGCTGCAAGTCGGCTCGCAGAGCGTAACTGTGCGCGAAATGACAGTGCAGCAGGTGCGCACGTTTCTGCAGAACGCAGCCAAGGGCGACCCTGTGGATACGGTAGACGCCCTCATTCTGGGCGACTGTGAGCTGAGCACCTTGCGCAGCATGTGCACGCTGACCGAAGAGCAGATCGATGTACTGAAGCCTTCCGAGCTGGAAGCCGTGAAAGCCAAGTGCAAGGAGCTCAACCCGCATTTTTTCGCACTGCTGGCCAAGCTGACGGACATGGCGAAAGTCCATCTCGCCAACTGAGTAATCTGGATAGCGTGGTCAGCTCCCTTATTCGCCTTGGGCATGCCAATGCTCTGAACTATCCCTGGTCGTTTTTTCAGGCCGCCATCAAGAGCGCTAACGCAAAATGACTGACGTCGAACTCAAGCTCACGGCTGATACCCGCGATGCCGAGCGGGGCATTGCGGGCTTTAGCAAGCAATACGCGGCATTGATCCGTGAGCTCTCCAAGCCGCTGGGGCGCGTGAATGCATTCCGCGATTTGGAAACCTCGCTAGAGCAGACCAGCCGCCAGTCGCAGCAGGCGCGTGAGCGGGTGCGCGAGCTCGGTAACGAGATGGCCCGCACTGAGACGCCGACCAAACAGCTGACTGCCAGCTATGCCGACTCGATAAAAGAGCTGCGCCGCCTAGAGCAACAAGAGAAGGCCCAAACCACTCAGCTTTCGCGTATGCGTTCCGAGCTGAAAGGCGCGGGGATCGATACCAAGAATCTGGCGGGCGAGCAGGCACGTTTGCAGCGTGAGCTGGCCACCAGCATGGGCCGCAGTGAACGCTCTGGCGCTATTGATACGGCACGCCAAAACCTGGGGTTGGCCGCTTACGGTGAGGCGCAAGCTAAAGTAGGCGAGCTACAACGTGACCTGCAATTGCTGCAGAGCACTGGCAAGCTGACTGCGGGTGAGCTGGCCATTGTGGGTGGCACCATCAGCAGCGCAATGACAGCGGCGCGTGCAGGTGTGGCGCAAACCAATGCAGAGACTCTGACTTGGACGGAAAGCCTGCGCAATGTGCGTGGTGAGCTGTTGGCGGGCGGCATTGCTTTTGGTGCAATCGGGCTGGCTGGTAAGCGATCGTTTGACCAGTACTCCGGCTTTAGTCAGCGCATGGCTGAGATTGGCACTATTACCAATGAAAGCCAATTCGAGATGAGCGAGCTAGCGATCGCCGTGCGGCAGGTTTCACGCGATATGGGTGAAGCGGCGAGCGGCGGTGCGGCTGCGTTGTACGACATTATCTCCTCAGGTGTTGAGGCGGGTAATAGCGTGCAAGTACTTGAGCAAGCCGGCAAGGCTGCGGTGGCCGGGCTGACCGACACACAGACCGCCGCCAAGTTGGGGCTGTCTGTCATCAACGCGTATGGCGAAGGCGTCGATAAGCTAGAGACCCGTTACGATCAGTTGTTTCTGACTGTCAAAAACGGCGTGACTACTTTCCCTGAGCTGGCCAGCTCTATCGGCCAGGCGCTGCCCACGGCGGCAGCGGCAGACGTGAGCTTTGGCGAGCTGACCGCCTCGCTCGCATTGATGACCAAGCAAGGCATTAGCACCAACATTGCGACCACCTCTTTGCGTAGCGCAATCAACAACCTGGCGGCCCCAGCACCCGAGGCGAAAAAGAACCTTGAAGCTATGGGTATCACCTGGAATGGCTTGTCTGACACGCTTCGCCAGATATCTGAGCAGAACCTGGGCATTGCAGCGCTGCGCCAGATTATCCCTGATACCGAAGCGCGCACAGCAGTACTGGCCCTGACCGGCGATATCGACGGTCTGCTGCAAATGGTTAAGGAGATGGAAGAGGCGGGCGGCACCACACAGGCCGCTTATGAAAAGATGAAAGACACGCCCGAGCAGCAGATCAACCGATTCAGTGCGTCGGTAAACGACCTGCAGATATCGTTTGGTCAGGCGGTTGCGGCAGGCCTGCCGGTGGTGAATTTGATCACCGATATGCTGAACGCCTTTAATGAACTGCCGGAAGCGGTGCGCACTACCATTGCGGGCATCGTAATACTCGGTGCCGGCGGTAAAGCGCTGAGTATTGTGATCAAGGGTTTGCAAGGCCCGTTCTCCTTGTTCATGGGTAACCTGCGTGCCACGCCAGCTCTATCGACTGCGGCAGCGGGCGGTATGGGAACGGTTACTACTGCAGCATCACTGCTTACACGATCGCTCCTGGCTTTAGGCAAGGTAGGTTTAGTGTTCTGGGCGGCGGACACAGTAATCCAGCTTGGTCAGTTGTATCTTGAAATGCAGCGCCTGAATCAGTCTATTGCTGAGCACGAGGCAGAGCTGAAGAAGGTCATTGACCTGAACGCTGGCTATGCAGGTACGCTGGTGCTTTCAGGTACCGAGGTCGACAAGCTGACCGAGATTGAGCGCAACAGCTACATCGCGCGCCTGAAAGCGGCGCAGGACTATTATAAAGCGCTGGCCGAGCAGACAAGCCGTGCCGACCTTGAGCGGGACGGCGCGAGCGCTCCTGTTAGTCCAGAGGTGCTGGATGCTGCACGGCAGGCGCGGGCTTACCGCGATGCGTTGAACGCAGTTCAAACAGAGCTCCAGCGCCGCGAAGACGTTGAGCGCGAGCACGCAGCCACGATTCAGAAGATCCAGCAGGGCGAGCTTGCGTCCATTAAGGCTGAATTGTCGAAGCAACTTAAAGCTTATGACGATGCGGCGAGCGAGTTAGAAAAAAAACTCAAAGCTATCACCAAGTTGCGCGAGGATTCACGCAAGCGCTTCGATGAGCTGGCTAGCAGCTTTAGTCGTCCTGTAAAAACCGGCCCCGCGACCTTTGCAGACGTCACTGACGCCAAAGTTGGCGCCCGCGCTGCATTGGCTGCAGGTGATACAGATAAGGCGTTGGCACAAACTGAGCGCGCTGCCAAAGTGCTTGAAGAGCTACGCGATGCAGGTGCCAATACCTATGGCTTTGCAGGCATTGCCAAAGAGCTGGGGCAGATTGCAGACGAGGCTTTAAAGCTCGATGCCACCAACGCCCAGGCGGCGTTTGATGAGCAAAAAGCCAAGGTCGACCAGCTGGTGCAATCGGCCAAAGCCCTGGAAACCATAAAGGTCGGTTACGCGTCTGACGGCGAATCTGAAGAGCAAACCAAAGCTCGCATACTGGCATTGGCTGCAGAGTGGGCCAAGTACATGCAGGTGCCTGTCACCTACGTGCTACCCGACAAAGTGGATGCAACGCGCGTTGATGCAGCGCTGGGTGCAGGTGCTGTGGCGCCTGGCTTTGCCGGGGGAGGCAAGCTAAGCGGCCCCGGCACAGGCACTAGCGATAGCATTCTGATGTGGGGCTCAAACGGTGAGTTCATGATGCGCAAGCGGGCTGTGGATTATTACGGCTCTGACTTCATGAGCCGGTTAAACCAGATGCGCTTGCCGCGCTACGCAACGGGCGGCGATATCGGGCTAGCTCCATCGCGCAACATGCCCAGCATCCCTCAACTATCACCCAGCCTCGGCGCAAACCAAGGCCCTGGCACACCGTTGCACCTAACGTTGCCAGGCGGCCAAACCTATGAGCTGAGCGGTCCGCAAGATGTGATCGTTGAGCTAGGCAAGGCCGTAAACCTGATGAAACTCAAAGGGAGAAAACGCTAATGGCTGCACCCTTTGTGCTGGGTGGTATTGATGTGCCGCTGCATGCCGGTGCGCCCGATGTGAGCTTTGCCGATGCCGGTGGCTTTACCGACTACACGCTGGGGCAGGGCAAGCCGGTGCGCGCGCGGCACTTCAGTAAGCAGCTGATTACCATCAGCGGTACCGGCTGGATGGCCACCGGGCTAGATGCGCTGGACTTCGACGCAGAGCATTTACTGCTGTGCCCCAAGCCCAAGCGAGTGGCTACCACTGACACGGTGGTGAGCATCACCACCGATGCGCGGCCTGATGTGCCTGTGGCTTGTCACGCCTTGATTGGGCGTGAATGGGTACAAACGCCGGTGGCCATGGATGACCGCGAGGCCACGATCACGCCAGTGGCCGGTGCCAGCCAGTACAGCGTGGTGTGGTACCCCATGTTTACCGTGTTATGCCAGCCGCCAGAAGACGCCAACGCCGGCGGCAGTGTGAGCTGGCAAATCAACGCACGCGAGAGTTAACCCATGCTCAATGCTTACCCGCTCAACAGCGCGCCGCTGAATGGGCTCTCTGGTGGTGCGCTACCGGAAACGGTGGTGCTGCAACCCGGCGACAGCTTTGTGTGGTCAGCGGTCATCAAAGTAGCCGGCGTTGACGTAACCGACCTATGCCAGGGCTACGGCGTTAGTGGTAATGAAGACGGTGATCTGGCGGCTGATTTTGTACTGCAACTTGGGTCAGCCCCGGTAGACCTGCGCGCCTTTACCGGCAAAAGCGTGACCATCGATTACGTGGTGCACGGCGATCCTGTGATTGTTGATCGCCGCTTTACTGGCCAGCTGGTGGAGCCTGAGTTCGATGTGCTCACGCGCCTGCTGAGTTGCAACGCCACCACAAGGCTAGAGGATGACTTTGAAGCCCGCGAGCTGGCTGAGATCGATACCTTTGTGGTCGGCTGGTGGTCGGCTGATGTGTTTGAAGAAACCGCCGGGCGATCGCGCTGGGATTACACGCTGGAGCGCATGAGCACCCGGCCCGCCAGTTTGAACGTGGACCGGCAAGGCAACCCGCGCGTGACCAGCTGGTACCCGCCCGGTGTCGCCTTTGAATTTGCACCAGGTGCGGCCATTTACGAGTCGGTCGACGTAGCGCTGGCGGCGCTGAGCGATACCGTGAACGTGTATGAGCTAGAGGCAGACTACCGCTACAGCCGCTACCGCCAGCGCAACCAAGAATACAGCTGGACCCACCCGCAAGCGCCCTTTGAGCTTTGGCGACAAGACTCTACCGAGCTGCCCGATGTGCCCATGATTGAAGACGCCACCGAGAGCGCCGGGTGGTTTGTGAGCCTTGCCGAATACGACCGCTTGCCCGGTGACCTGCTGGATCTACCCAACCCCTGGAAGAACAAAAACACCGACCTGTTGCTGGTGGCTAACTGGACCGCGAGCAAGCGCTGGGCGCAGCGCGGCGTAGAGCAATACCGCATACGGCTGGAGGTGCCCGAATTCGTGGCGGCTGTAGGTGAAGTAATCGACCGCGCCCGCGTAGTGCTCGACACAGAATCAGACGGCGATAGCCTATGGGAAGGCAGCGGCGGTGATGAGGCGGCAACCGATGAAGAGCTGGCCGAGCTACCCAAGCGAGACCCGGTGCGGCTGGAAGCGGCCTTGCGCTGTGCAATAGAAATTGGCCGCGTAACGATTCTGCAATCACAGCGGGGCAGCCTGGTTACATGGCAGGTGCCGCTGGCTCATGCGCTGGGTGTGGATTTTGGCCAGCGGCTGCGCTTGTTAGAGGGCGTGACCGTGACCGGTACCGTGGCCAGCTTGAGCGAGACAGCCAGCTTTGAAACCGGCGAAGCAGTGCTCACCATCGGCATCGCTGTAAGTCAGGGTGAGGCGAGCGCGGTGAGTGATGTGCTGGCTATCCCCGTGCAGCCGGTGTTTGAAGATGACGCGGTAGACCCACTCGACGGCGTGCTGCCCACGCAGCTGGGCAACCGCTCTGGCGTGCCGGAGTACAACGAAGAGCTACCGGGCTTTGCTGGCAACTACTCGATTGCCGATGGCGACCCCGGCGGGCTCACAAAGTACCCGCGCCGCTTTGCAGTGGATACCCCTGAAATCATTGCCCAATGGCGCGACGAAGTAGCAGCAGAAACCGCCGTTACCTATCGCATAGCGCCGCCTGTAGATCAGCTGGAGATATAAGCATGGGTGCAACCTCGGAGCGCGCCGCCAAACTCAACAGCAACATAACAGCCCGCCGGCAACGCAGCAGCGAACGCCTGCTGCAGAACCTAGCAGACGCCATGCCGCGTGAGCGCAACCAGCCAACGCTGAAGCAAGAGCAAGCCAAGGGCGGCATTCCGGCAGCGCGGGGCGAAGTGCGCCGGGATTACCAACCAGGCAGCCAAACTGGCACTGGCGGCATTGCCGGCCCTCTAACCGAAGAAGACATCACAAAACGCGAGTACTACGACCCTCTTATGAGTAGTGACGGGTTGTTCGCACTACCCCAAATTAAAGTGATGGTGCTCACTGATGCAGATGGCCTTGAAGTAAAAGTGGAGCTCGCAGATCCTGCCCCGCCAGAGGAAGAGCCATGACGCAGCGAATGCTAGTTTGGCCATGGCATGGCCCTGTTGTAGACGGCCAAATAACCCTTAGCGACACAAGCACGCGCGAATACCCGCAACCACCGGATAGCACGTCCGCAGGTGTATACACCGGCCCCGGTGACTGCCACCTTATTGAAGTTCCAGACACGCCAGAGATCACCGAAGCTGAGGAGGCGATTGCTCCTAATGGCGGTGAGTGGTGGGCGGGAAAGGCTCTGATTACCGGACGCACGCTCTACGAAAAACAGATAGACGGGTGGATCTACCAGGCTAGCCCCACCAAGCGCTGGCATGTGCGCCTGAAGGATGTAGTTGTGGGCGCCGATACCACCGTTGGCAAATTTGAGGTGCGCCGCTTTGGCGTGTGGAATGAGCCGCTTTTTCAGGTGACGCAGGGGTTTAGTGTGCCAGTGGGCAAGGCCTCATTTCTGCAGGCCACTGGCGTATTTGCACCGATCATTACAGGGCCGCTGGGAATCTTGCGTCTGCATTCGGTCAGCGCGAGTGGGCAACATGCGGTGCTCGCACTTTATGCCTGGCAGAACGCCAACAGCACCCCCAGCACGGCGCTGGACCGCAAGCCTCGGCCCTATCATTTTTGGCTGGTGAGCGTGACCGGCGATGACGAAGAGTTGGCGCTGACCGTCTCGCACCTTTACGGCCTAACCGACATTCGCGAGACGTTAGAAGCGCCCACTGCCGGCGCTCAACACGTCGTCGCATTTGCCAGGCGGGGGCTTGAGTTGTCGCGCGTGGCAGTGCCGGGCGGTGAGCGAGCCACCTATGCGTTTGAAGTCACCCCTAGATATACACCCAGCAATAGCACCTTATCTTTTCCTGTGCCTAGCGTTGATGGCTCTGATGCCAGTTGGATGTGGGGAGTGCGCTTCGATGGTGAGACGCCGGTACCGCTGCGAGTGCGTTGCGCTTATACCCGCACTGTGGCTGAGCCCGCACTGGAATGGGAGACAGTCAGCCCAATTGTTCGGCTAGAGCGTACCAATGGCACGATTGAAGTTGAAGATCCGGGAGAGGCGCGACTCAACGGCACCGCCGTATCTGAGGTGGTAGCAACAATCACAGGGGAGGGAGGCACCGCTGAATGGGAGCGCACTCACACCCTGCGGACAACCAGCACGGTTACCAATAGCGTCGTCAGCAACCTTTACGCCATAGACGCAAGGGAGACAACGCTGGGCGGGCTCACCATGGCGCAAGTATCGCCGCTGATGGGCATGAATTTTTCTATCTACGGCGCAGGCAACAGGCCGGCTGTTACGGGCCAATCAGGGCCGCCGCCAGGGATTGCCGGCACCGTTCTGGAGCAGAGCTACCTGCTAGACCCCTTTGCAAATGGCTGCCTGGGTGTTGCTGCATCAACAGAAGCAACGGGCGGCGCTTACATGGGCGGGCTAACGCCGGCTGGATTTATTGCCGCCTCCGGCAACTTCTCGGACACCAACTTGCAGCGCTACGGCAGCTATAACCCCGTAACGGGCAGCGTAACCCTGGGTGCTTTGGCTCCCGTCAACTGGATATAACCATGCAACGATTTGTGAATAACTGGCGTACAACGCTGGCCGCTGAGCTGTTGCCTGCCGGCGAGGAGCTGACAGTGCCTGAAGCCTGGGGTGCGCTGCTGGCGTTATCTGCGGGTGATTATTATGACCTCACCCTCGATCCCTTGGGAGATAACCCTGAAATTGTGCGCGTAACCGCCAATGTAGCAGGCGTTTTAACTGCCGATTCGCGCGGCAGGGAAGGAACGCCAGTTTCCGGATGGCCAGCCGGAACGGAGATCGCGTGTACTATTACTGCTGCATTCGTGCAGGCAATTCAGTCGAGCAACGCGGGCGACGTGAGCGAAGGGGATGGCGCCCCCAGCGAGCCGCCAGAAAACACCAACGCTAAATATTTAGACACCGGTAACGGTGATATCTATATGGCGGCATACATCCCGGCGTTTGAAGGCGCCCCTGAGCTAGATTGGCAGAAAGTATGGCCTCCAGAGGAGCCGGACACCTTTTCTCCATCGTTCAATATCATTGACGGTGGGAGTGTGACCAGCGCCCAGGTAACACTATCTTCGCTGCATAAAGATCTGCTTACATTTTTTGTAGCCACTGGCGGAGGCGATACCGATACGCACCTTTATATTCGCGGCACCACGTTCATCACAGTCACATCCGCTGCTGAGGTAGCCGTGCGCATGAGGGGAAGTAACCCAAGCTTGTTTATTAGCCAAGCAACGGGGTACTTCAGTGCAGGGGGGCAGGTGCAGGCGTTTGACCTTGAAAGTGGAATTGCTGAAGCAATTTTCACCCTGCCTGCTGGCGTCTACCCGCTGCGAATCGAGGCTCATATTATCATTCCTACCACGGGTACCTCTTACCCGAAATTGCAGGCTTGCGTTAACTCTGGATCTGCAACTGTACGCAGAGGTGTAACTGAGGTACTCGGCAATATTGAGTACGGCGGCGGCGGCGGCGGCGGCGGCCCGATCTCGCCTTCGGCAGTCTAAAACAATGATTAACTTGATAGGAGATCGCCGCCAATGCAGCCGGCCCGTCTAGACCTGCGCGTCGATAAAGGCGCCACTTTCCGTGCTGTGCTGCGCATCATGCAGCCCAGTCTGATTTATAAAGCCATCACCACCATAGCTGCCACGGCCCCGGTGCAACTCACGGTAGAGCACGGACTGCCGACGGACTGGCCGGTGTGGGTAGAGCAGGCCCAGCAGCTGCAAGCGCTCAACCGCGCACCGCTGCGTAACACGCCCCACATGGCCCGCGTGATTGATGCCGATACGCTTGAGATCAACACCATCAATGGGGCCGGCACTAATGCCAAAGGTGGCCAGCTCATCTACCAGGCGCCGCTTGACCTGACCGGCGCCACTGCTGTGTTGCAGTTGCTGGAAGGCGGTGCAGAGGTAGGCACGCTGCCAGTGACTGTGAACGCGGGTGGCTGGCTGGATGTGGAGCTGACCGCAGCAGAGACCGACGTGCTGGCGTGGGCAGAGCGCGAATATGTGCTGGATGTAACGCTCGTGAGTGGTGAGGTTCTGCGCGCCTATGCCGGTACGGTAGCCGTGGTAGTGGCCGGGGCAAGCGCAGGGCAGATGTCCAGCGGCTCGGCGATGGTGGGTGGTGATCGCGGCCCTACAGGCCCGGCGCCCACAAGCGCAACAGTCAACGAAGACGGCCACTTGATCATCACGCTTGAGAACGGCACCGAGATTGACGCCGGCGTGATTGATCGGCCTTGGGGCACCATTCAGGGTGACATCACCCAGCAGCTGGATCTGATGCAGCGGCTAGGGCTGAAGGTTGATAAAGATACCTTTGATACTTTTGTGCTCGCGGTGAATAACGCACTGGCTGATCGGTACAATAAATCCGAGTCTGATGGCCGGTACGACGCCAGCGGCGCGGCCAGTGCAGCAGTTGGTGGGCACGTTGCTACGCTGGACCCGCACACGCAATATCTGAATGAAGATAGGGCCGATGACCGCTATGTAGGCCTTGAGTCTGGCAAGGGGTTGAGCGCAAACGACTTCACCAACCAGGATAAGGCGAAGCTGGATGACCTGGAGAACTTCGATCCGTCAGGCATTAACGCGGAGCTGGAAATAAAAGT
>Ga0207892_1000112_pt1 | contig 22523 bp, 22 predicted proteins | sample LinPmetageLP54_FD_184063 | JGI IMG/M metagenome (GOLD analysis project Ga0207892, IMG submission 184063) | Marine viral communities from the Pacific Ocean - LP-54 (SPAdes) | ecosystem: Environmental > Aquatic > Marine > Oceanic | place: Pacific Ocean | collected 2010-02-09 | reverse complement strand
AGCAGACCTATTTGAATACATCGAGCGGTTCCATAATCCTAGGATGCGACGTAGAGTTGCTGCGCAGGATCAAAAGCTCTTAGCTGTTTTATAACCGTCCGTGGAAGCGGGGTAGAACCCGATCGACTCTTATACCCTTAAGAATTTGCGTGTAATTTTCGATCAAAGCTTCCATACGTGGCACTCTCTCCATGGGGACTATTTACACTGAACAGTGCTTTCAATATTCACACATCAGCCATCAAATCACACCAGTCAAGCCCGCCGCCAGATCACGTTGAGCTCAATATTAATTAAACACATTATTGCGACATGCCTTGTCGCATGAATCAGTAATCTCTGATAAAAACCATTTTGGAAAATACGATCTTGAACAATCTGGAAGCTGTGGCACTTATCGACAACACCTTTTCATCAATCATGAATGCCAAAAACGTATCCTCTCTGAAAGACATCCTGAGCAGTCACCCTTTGCTGACCGCCAAGCAAATGGATCGAAGCAAGTATCCCGAATTACAGCTGCAAATAACGCCAGAAGACGTCAGTTCGCTAATGGGTAAAATGCTGGATGACGACTTGCGGCTGCATGCTGACCTTAGCGCTCGTCTTGAAACCCCTCTAGAAAAACTGCTCTACGCCCTGGCCTGGAAAAACGGAGACCTTCAGAAATTAGGTCATATCGTTAAAGGCGCTTCCGAAGCGGGGGATTCAATTCAAATGAGCAATGGTCCGGCCCAAGTATTCAGGCAGTTCGGACGACATCTGGCGGATCGCTCCGAACCGATAGTCGACCAACACGTACTCCGCGCCTTTGAGCTGTATGAACAGATCCAAAGTCCGCAGGAAGAAAAAATCACAAAAGTCCGAGCGAAAATCAATTGGGACAAAGATGTAGCCTGTATTCAGCGCTACAAGAGCTGGCTGAGTGAGCATTTCAGCCAGCGCCAAAGCAAAGAGCAGGCGTACGTTATGAATATTGATATGGTGTTATTTGCGCTCGGCCGTGCGGTGAAGGTCACCCCAAAGCAATAGAACACAAGGGAGACTTAAGGGGGCCGGTCACCATGGTCACCACCGCCACCTATGATGGCGGGATCTTATGTGCGAATATTTGACTTAACTGCCTTTGGACTAATAGCCTTCCATGAACAAGATGGCCTCCAATTGCCGCAAGTTGTAATTTTCACCACTCCGCTTATTCAATATACAGGCAGTTTTTTTGACCAATTTGTTCGCATCCAGCTGCGCGCTCCATGAGGTATAAGCATTGCGCCAGTGCAGCCGCATACCTCGCGGCCGGGTGCCTCCTCGACCGGCTACGACTCCAAGATCAGGATAGCTCCTCCTGAATGAGTTCAGGTCCGACTCTTCCATTGTGTCTTCTGCAATCGAGATCAGCGCTGTCGCGACGCGAGAGTCATAGATCACGAAATCATCAGGATAAAAAATAGCGTAGAGCTTTGTCCAGGCGCTGTTCATCGCGGCGGGCTTGTCTCTTCTGTGCTGAGCAGCTAACTGTAAGTTGGTTTTCACAATTTGTGGGTCATCGGTGGGCAAACGTACTCCTCCCCACTGACAAATATCGGAAAACAACTCAATTACGCTGCCACTTTTACCGTCTGGATCACGTAAATACTCTTGGGCACGATCGATAAAACCACTTAAAGTCTGCTCCGTGTTCATGTACCCGACCTTAGGATCAGGCCAGTAATAGCTAGCGAGCCGTTCATTCAATCCTGTAACGGCATGGCTCGGATGTAGACTCTTGCGTCTCCGGTCGAAGATTTGGAATGGCTTAGCCTCCAGATAGACAGCGAAGTGATCCTCCAGCGTTTCATATACAACGTCGTCATGGCTGACTGCTTCAAGAAGATGCTCCTGCTCCAGCAGCTCTTCTTGCTCATCCAAGGCAATTACGCAGTAAAGCCCTTTTGCCACCCTCCTGTATTTGGCCGGGCATCCAGCTCTTACAAGGAATCCAGTCTGTTCAGCATTATTAGCCATTTCAGTTCGGATATAGCCTTCGCTATAAAAATCAAAACCAACGCGGTAGCGGGGATCCTCACCCTCTCCGTTACGCAAAAAAACTTTGCGATCCTCACCCATCAGATCGGTTGCTCTGAGATCTCGCCCCAATTTTCCGTTTTCAATTTCCAGAATGATTGAATCATATAGCGCCATGCAACTCGTCCTTGTGTGAGTAACGTTACTGTTTGAACTCTCAACCCGTTTGCCACGAGGCCTTCTCGAAGCCGGCAATCCGCATCAATGGGAGGCCATTGTGACCTCATCAAATATACCAAATGAGGCAGAAAACCCCGTATACATTCCAAGCCAACCCTCTTGTGTATACGATCTTGAAGCTTTACGCACTTCTTCGCACAACTTTGAAACGGCCCTCTTTCTATCTCTTAATCCACTACAACACTGCGGCTGGTCGCGAGCAAGGGAAGCTGCGAGACGCTGTACAGTTTGAGGGAGCAGTATTTGGAAGGACCCGGTGTAACAGCAGGCCTGGCCCAACCGATGGAGTGTTTTCAGAGAGCATCAAGCGACTTGCCAGAGGCCTCGCTCTGGCTGGACGTACTCTACGAGTTCGGTCGGGATGATTTCCCGGGTTTTGAGCCAGATGCCACCGAAGCGATAAAATGGTATCGGGCTGCGCCCTCGGATGGGACTTGTTGGCGAGGTCGCGCTCGCCATCCACGAGATTCAAGAGCCGGCCATGATGGGTACCCTGATTTCCATGGATGCCAGGCCATGCTACTACTCGAAAAGCCTGGGCGTTGATTACCAGCCCCTTTATATTTGCTGGCGCGACTACGCGATAGAGCAACGCAGCCTTTGGGCCATGGAACGTAAAGAGCAAGACGATGTACCCCAGGGCGTCAAGCTATACTGAAAGAAGACATTCGACTCTCTCTTGCATCAAGGCACGCCCGTGCAGAAAAATGAAGATCGCGAGCTGCACTCCCGGCCGGCCATATCTGCGGCTGTCATGCATCCCAAAGCCCATTACACCGGGCGCAGCATTGCCATCCAGACCCCGTCAATCAGTTCGCCGATAGAAAACTGGTCGTACCATGATGCAGTCGCAGTGGTCACGCCAGGTGGCGCTGTTCCTGCAGAGATCAATGGTGTTGACGTTTCACCCTGGGGAAATGCGCCTGACACCCGAGCCGAATGGGAACAGTTAAGTGCTCAATCAGCCTCTTTCGTCAAGCCTGATTTCGTAGTCCCGGCAGGGTTGAATGCGGCTGCAGGCGCAGTCATCGTTGAGCCTGACAATAGAGTCTGGCTGGCACACCCCACCAATCAGTTCGCTGGATATTCGGCCACCTTTCCGAAAGGCACCATTGATGACGGTTATTCTTACCGGGCGACCGCCATCAAGGAATGTTTCGAGGAAACCGGTTTGCAGGTACGGATCATAGGTTGGCTGGGCGACTTTGCTCGGAGCGCTTCGTATACCCGTTATTATCTCGCGGAGCGCATAGGCGGTAGCCCGACGGAAATGGGCTGGGAGTCGCAGGCGGTCAGCCTCACACCTGCATCCCTCTTGAGCACGTTGGCAACCTCGCCCATGGATCAGCCGATAATTGACCACCTGAGCCAATACATTCGGGTTAGAAACCGCTACGCCTCTTACATCCGTCGCTGCTGAAAATACAAACGGCTAAACACAGCGTTCATTTCCTTGAGAGACCGACAGTCCTGCAACTGTGACTGCAGAGTTTGTAGCTCCTCAGTCAGCGCTGTCTTACGCAGATACCGGGTGATATACACAAAGTTTTCTATCGGGGAGCTGTCACGGTAATCCTGCAGAAGTGCCGAGCTCAGCAGCGAGGGACATTTGGCGACTTGCCTAAGGAGGCGAAAATCCAAATTGCTAATCTCTGCAAGCTGCTGCACGCCAGTGCAATCCGCGAAGCTATTTACCAGGGGCACATCATGGCGCGTCGCGGTGGTCAAGTTGATGCGCGCCAGCATATTGCGAAAAGCGCGCTCGGTAGGGAGCCCGAGTTCGCTGAGTACCGTCTCTTCTTGCTCCTGGCACAGCGCAAACAGTTTATTCGCGCCGACCAACCCAGTTGAAGCGGCTTCCAGCAATAGAAGAAAGATCAGCGGTGCCTGAACCATCAACTTTTGCGCATCAGGACTGCGACTCAGCAGCCCCAAACCTGCGAACTCCAACCCGCTGAAGAGTCTCGCGTTTGTCTCCAGCGTGGCCAGCACTGGAGTCGGTATGTCCGCGAGCCAGTCCGCTGCCTGAGGCAGTACCCGTAAATCGCCTAGGCGCACTCCGATATCCGGAAACAGGGACATGTCGGACGGCTCTTCGCCGTCGACCCACCAATCTATACCTCGGCTCCAGGGTGAAAGTCGCAGGCATGTCGGTCTATCCAGGAGCGCGGAGCAATCAATACGCAGATCCGCAATTTGTCCTATGGTGAGGGCGCTCATGTGCAATCACCCCAGCGTGGAATGACACAGTCCAGGCGAGCCATTTCAAATCACCCGGGTTGGCGTGTTGAAACACTTGTAACCAGGGTATTGCGCTTCAGCCGTCAAGCGGGCCATTTCCGCCGTCGCGGCCTGGACTGTAATTTTCAGATTCCCCAGTTGCCCGGCATTGGGCTGCACCCGTTGCATGAATACAGAGTACGTTCTCATGGCTGATCTCCTGTCATTGAAAATCAGGCTAACGCGCCTCTGCGACAAAGTGCGTCGCATAAAATGAAGCGACCACCGCCATCGCGACACGTTCTGTCGTGACCGGCTGGATGATGACTCCTGACATACGGAGAGCTAACCATGACACAACATTGCAGTCTTTTACCTACTCATGCTCAGGAACCCAATCAGGTCATCCAGCTATGGATGCTCCGCATCCTGGTCCGCCTGGGAGGCCATCGGGGATTTATAAGCAGCCGGGGCTTCACCAACGACACGGTGGCTGAGGGCCTGGGCCTGGGCCTGGGCCCACGGCCGGGCGTGGTCCGCTGGTTTGATCCCGGCCCCGAAGACTTTGATTACAAGGCGGCCCTGGTTGAACTGAGGGAGGTGCATCAGCGAGCAGAGCGTGAAAACGCACGAGCATCACTTCCACCCTGCCTGCTGAGCAATGTCGCCAAGTTGTCGCACTTGGTTGGTCTAAGCACAACTGACTGCCGTATACTTGAGTTCGCCGTGGCCATTCATACCGAACGTTTGCTGGATGAAACCGCCGACTGGCTAGAGGATATTTCTTCAGTCAAAACCTTTCGCATCCTCTCGGTCATTCTGGATATCCCCGAGCCTGATATTCGGGCGGCATTGGGATTAAAAGGGATCCTCGCTCGCGCAGGACTCGTTTCGATTGACCGCAACAACACTCGATCGCTGGGCAGCAAGCTGGATCTGTTGTCCGACAGCTTTGCTGATCTGATGGTTAGCCATGACGCAGACCCAATGACGCTGTTACGCGGGACGGTTTCTGGCGCTGGGGAGGGACTGCTCTCCCTGAAGGACTACCATCATATCCAGCCGGTAATGGATATTCTGCTGCCATACCTGCATCAGTCGAACGTTACGCAGAGGCGTGGAGTCAATATCTTCATACACGGCGCACCGGGTACCGGCAAAACACAATTGGCGCGAGCCCTGGCTGGGGAATTGCAATGCGAGTTGTTCGAGGTCGCCAGTGAAGATGCCGAGGGTAATCCCGTCGACGGCGAGCGCCGTTTGCGCGCTTTTCAGGCAGCGCAGAGCTTCTTCAGCAACCGCCGGGCTCTGATTGTTTTCGACGAGGTCGAGGATGTGTTCGATGATGGTAATAATGTCATCGGAGGCAAGAGCACGGCCCAGGTTCGCAAGGCCTGGATCAATCGTTTGCTCGAAGAAAACGCGGTGCCCAGCTTGTGGCTATCCAACTCCATTGATGGTCTGGACCCCGCTTTCATCCGCCGCTTCGACATCGTCTTCGAGTTACCCGTGCCTTCCAAAAAGCAGCGCGAGCGCATATTGCATCAATCCTGCGGCGACCTGTTGGATACAGCCTGCATTTCTAGGATCGCCGAATCGGAAGGTTTGGCACCGGCGGTGATTACCAAGGCCACATCGGTGGTGCGCACTATCAGCGCTCACCTAGGCCAACCTGGCTCGGCCTTGGCCTTTGAACGTTTAATCACCAACACCTTGAAAGCGCAGGGCCACAAGCCCGGCAAGAAAGAAAACGCCGACCGACTACCCGACACCTATGATCCAGCCTTTATCAATGCTGCAACGGACCTGAAAAATATTGCCGACGGGCTGGATGCTGTCCGCTCCGGCCGACTGTGCTTGTACGGCCCACCCGGTACGGGCAAAACGGCCTACGTGCGATGGCTCGCGCAAAAGCTGGATATGCCCTTGCTGGTCAAGCGAGCATCAGACTTTTTGGGGCCGTATGTAGGCGAAAATGAACAGAACATAGCCAGGGCGTTTCGCGAAGCGGACCAGGACGGGGCGATTTTGCTGATCGATGAAGTGGACAGTTTTCTTCAGCCGCGGGAACGGGCGCAACAGAGCTGGGAGGTCAGTCTGGTCAATGAAATGCTCACGCAGGTGGAGTCGTTCTCTGGTTTGTTCGTAGCCTCCACCAACCTCATGGACGGTATCGATCAGGCTGCGCTGCGGCGCTTCGATCTGAAGATCAAGTTTGACTACCTGCGTACAGAGCAAGCCTGTGAGCTGCTGCGTCGCCAATGTCAGTCTTTAGGACTTGTAATACCTGAATCGCCTTTGCTGGCAAGAATCGGGCGATTGCAGAATCTGACTCCAGGGGACTTCTCTGCAGTACTACGCCAGCATCGCTTTCGACCACTAAAATGGTCCGAGGCATTTGTCTCTGCCCTTGAGGCTGAATGCAGATTGAAACAGGGCCCACGCACCTCAATTGGATTTCTATAAGGATATGTATGCCTGCCGCTAACAGCCGAAGCACCATCACCCGCCAGTGGGAACTGCTCAAACTGCTGCCACCTAGGTCGCCGGGGCTTACAGCATCGAACCTGAGGGCTTCGCTGGCCGATGCAGGCTATGAATGTAGTAAACGCACCATTGAGCGAGATCTGGTTGAGCTATCGCGCATCCTTCCGATTCAGTGCAATGACAAGAGCATTCCATTTGGCTGGCATTGGTCGCCTGGCCAGTCTGCGCAGCTACCAGGCGTTACGCTCTCCGAAGCGCTGACGCTGAGTTTGGTCGAAAGCAGCATACGCCCGCTCATACCGGCCGCCATGCTGCGAGCGCTGGAGCCCCGTTTCAGTATGGCGCATAGGAAGCTCGAAGCCATGAGCGCCAGCAACGCACCGGCACGGTGGCTGGACAAGGTAGCCAGTGTGCAGCCGGAGCTCGCCGCTCTGCCGCCCCGTATCTCGGGTTCGGTCCTTGAAAATGTGCAGCAAGCCATTCTCGAGAACTTGCAACTGGACGGTGATTACTACTCGATCTACAAGAACCAGACCGCGAGTTTCACGCTCAATCCGCATGCCCTGGTCCAGCGGGGCAATACTACTTACCTGATAGCGACGGTCGGGTCCTATACCGATATCAGACAGTTTCCCCTGCACCGTTTTACCAACGCAATAACGCTTGGTAGCCCTGCACTGATCCAGGAGAACTTCGATCTGGCTGCGTACATACAAGAAGGCGGCATGCAGTTCGGCAACAGGCAGAAGATCAGGCTTGAGGCCTGGGTTACCGCTCAACTATCCAGGCTCCTGCAAGAATCACCCATCTCCGAAGACATGCAGTTGGTACCCGAAGAAGAAGGCGCAAAGCTCACCGCGACTGTTACCTCCAGCTGGGAGCTGCGCTGGTGGCTCCTATCGCACACAGGCTCCATTGTGGTTAACCGCCCGGCCATGCTGCGCTCCGAAATAATCCGGAGCCTGGAGTCTGGCTTAGAGCTTTATGGCTGAAGGTGCGGCTAAGCTCATCGGTCGTTTGGATGCTGGCAGAAAAACCTCTCAGCCGTGACCAGGCGTTCTCTGAACCTGACGCTGATGGTTGGGAGTACGTTAGTGCCGCCGCACCTAACGACCAGCAGACGCTATGGTGGATCCAGGGGTTTGGCGCCAACATTGAGGTGCTGACGCCTTTCTCATGGCGTGAGCATGTGCTGCAGCACGCGAAAGCGATTCTGGCTCGCGCCTGATGCTCCTAGTTTCGTAGCCACCTCCAAGCCTTATAATCGAGGCACCGGAGTCCAACGAGCAACTCACCCCACATCAAAGAATTCACAATCGAAGCCGCCAAGCAGGCGGCTAGTCGAGGCCTGCGACACTTTATGTCGTATACCCGCAACATAATTACCGTTCTGCAAACTCATCGAGAATGCCATGACTGTGATCGGCAACGTTGCTACTTTTCTTGATTATTTATTACCCAAAACATTCGATCTGCCATGCAACCAAGAAGACAAAGTAGATTTCGCCTCTAAAATTGGTTTGCTCTCGATCAGAGAGTTAAACACAGCTATGAAGGATCCTCTTTTCTCGGGTGCGCGTTGGCCATTTCAGCAGGCCGCAGAGACAAACCCTTTGCATCACCTGTGGGATTGGTCCGACCTCAATCAACACTATATAACGCTGCGAGCAGAGGCTATTGAAGGATGTGATGAGGCACTAAATGATCTAGGCTGGCTGTGGCTGAACGTTCAGGACGAAAACTCGCGCGAGCTGGCAGCCCGGACACTAAGGTTGGCGTCTAATAAGGGCAACAGCAATGCCCTATATAATCTAGCCGAACAGTACTACTCGGGACGCGGCGTTCCGGTTAACTTACCGCGCGCCGTCGAGCTATACGAACAGGCATCCATAGATACCAAGGAAGCGTCGCTCAAATTAGGCATGCTTTACGAGTTCGGGCACGAAGACCGGCCCGACTTTGAAGTCGATCTCGGAAAAGCAAAGAAGTGGTATCGCCAAGCAAGTGTCGATGGTTGCTGCTGGGGTAGCTATCATATGAGCTGCCTTGCATTGCAAGAGTCCTTGCCAGAGGACAACCCCGGCAACGCCCTATATGAACTGCAGAATTTGGCGATGCTCACCAGCTCCAGTGTTGCTATTAGCGCAAGCGAACAGCTGATGCATTACTTTCTTCACGCAGGCTTTGCGGGTGACTATGAGCCGCTCTATATCTTCTGGCGCGACTATGCCGTAGAAAAAGGCAGCTACTGGGCTAATGAGCTAAAGCGGCAAGACAGCATCCCCCTTGGACGTCGAACTGCTGCGACCAAGTGTAAGCTCAGGGTCGTGCCGTTATAATCGAACCGTCCGCCAGCTTGTTACTTGAAGCGTGGTCGTGTAAGGAATCAGGAATAGTCGCGCCTGGCAGCATCGTTCCCAAAAAGATCAACAACATCGACGTTAACGTGGTAAATCGCACTTAAAACAGGGGGAACCACCCTCAATCCAACCAGATTAGGATAACGACTGAGCTAAAAACCACCTATGCTTAAATGGCTGTCTCCACTACTAATAGACAGGTATAGCTTTGGTTAACCAAACGCGCCCTTGATGAGTGCTGAACACTCTAGCGACCATTACCAAGAGACGAATCTCAATCAGGAAATATTCAGGGGAAATGCTTTGCTACACGCAATAACGCATAAAAAAAGCAATATACACCGCAGATACTTGGGGCACAGAGAGCAAGAAGAACGATTCGTCAAAGAGGAGGATGAACTCACAGCCCTGTTAATGGGCCCTCTAGCGTTCCTCCCTTGTGCAGACATCACTAATTTCTGGGCAAAAATAAGCGCCGCCGGGTGGTCTACAGAAAACTGGTCAAAAGAAAAAACATGCTCCGCCGTAATGGATTTTTGGCCAAAACGCTACTATCAGGAAAGAAAATATATAGAGCCGGATCTCTTCGTCACTTTAACGCGAGAAGATGGCACCAAACGATATTTGCTCGTTGAGTTCAAGTGGAGAGCCTCCCTCAGCGGTAAATTGCAATTGCAGGACCAATGGCTCAAATTTCTTACTGAGGAAGAACGAAAAAGCGCAATACATATCTTTATCGGCCCCGATATAAGCTATGGTCTAAAAGCAATTACAAAAGACAAGCAAGACAATGTTGATACTTGGGGTGGCCGCCTTCTTCTATGTAGTTGGCATAAGATACAGGGTGAGCTTTCCTCGCTTGCCAAGGACGACATGACCTCTCTGGGAAAATGGGCATTTCAGGTTATGCAAGTGCTTACAGCACTTAACATTCGCCCGTATCGAGGGTTCTCGGAGCTATGCACTCCTGGAATGAGACCTAAAGAACGGACCATCTTCTGGACCACACCTTGAGACCAGACTGATCTTCGTACTGCAACCCCCTAAAACCATACGAAAAAACTAGAGAGTCACATGTCAGAGATCAGTAAATCCATAGTTCAAAGTGTAGATTTTATTTCGCAAGTTTATACTGAGTGCAATGCTCTCTCTCAAATACTTAGAGAGAAGCTTAGCGAGCTAATAAACAACGAAGATGTCGCGAAAAATCATGCCGTAGACGATACAACTAGAAATGCTTGGATAAACGCTTATCAAGAAGACGATAGCGGTGGGCTTTACCATTCCTACGCCTCGTCGCTTCCATTACTAACCCGAAAATCAAAACAAGAAAACATAGCTCATCTGTTTTTCCAGATCAGTCTCGCAGGAGACGGAACTCCATCTGAAGCCGCAGTTATCCATATCGGGCTTTGGGCTCACGCAATTAGTTTTTCCGACGATTACTACGTGGGCTTCCCTCTGCACAATAAAGATGAGATGCCCCCAAAGCTCATAGACGATACGCTAATGATGTGGACCTACGATGGTGACAACATGGAAAGCACCGAATGGCTTTATAGTATTGATCTTTGCGCTCTTAACACACCAGACGATATTGAAACGAAAATAATCAATCCCGTAAAGCATCTATTGCTTACGGTAGAACCCACTCCCAAAGATGAGTTTCACGCTTGGAATTTAAAACTTTCTGGCCTATTGAAGTACGTACCGATCGAGGGCGACCCAGGACTTTTCAGTGTTTCCCTCTGTGAATAGGATCACTCTCGATCAATAAAGTGGTAAAGCCCGCAACCTCACCTGGATTTGAGCTCAACGGTATTTGGCAGCTATCGAGTACGACCTTAAAAATCTGTGGGGCTGAAATGACTCCCACCACCCCAATGGGTAGCTCAACCACAGCGTGTCTGGTGTAGCCGAAACCACTCAGGCCATGCCACAAAAACGGAGTAGTCACGAGGTAGCATGAGTCGCCGCGGTAACTGCCATGATAACGCCGTCGCTGAAAGCTTCTTTCAATTACTCAAACGAGAGAGGATTAAACGTCAGATATATCCAACAGGTGACGCTGCGAGGCAGGACGTGTTCAATTACATTGAGATGTTTTATAACCCAAAGCGCCGGCACGGCACGAGTGGTGACCTGTCACCGGTCGAGTTCGAAAAGCGTCATTACCAGACTCTGGCGTGTGTCTAGAATACTGGGGGCGATTCACTTTGCTCAGTTCATAAACCTTCATGAGGCAACCACTCGATACTGATGACTCCTCCACCAAAACAAACAATACCCTTCTTTCGAGAAAGCTGGTTGCATTGCGCACGATACCGGATGAAAGCATCGAACAGTTCCATCAAGAGCAACTTGAATCCCGATTTATTAGCTTGAGCATACAGATCACTCTCCATAGACCAACGGGCACCACTCAAATGACCCTCCTCATCAGCAAAGAAAGTAACCTCTCCGGCGGATTCGACAAATTCAGGGAACTGCTTGGCCAGTTTCCGAAGACGCATACTTTCAAAGTTTTCATCAAACTCGCCGTTACCAAACTCCATTAAAACCTCCACTTCCGGCTGCTCTTTATATAAGCCACCTGGACAATGGCTGTCCAACCTACCAGCCCGGATATCGAACCCTGATCAGACGTCGCCTCCGTGAGTCACTAACCGCTTCGTACTGTGCGGGAATCTCCGTCAGGTCAACCGCTATCCGCGTGATCGCATCACGTAACTCAAGCTCTTCAAGCCAGCGCTCAGGAATTGCCTGCGGACCGAAAATCAGACCTAAAAAGTTGCCGGCGATCATACCGGTGCTGTCGCTGTCACCACTATGATTAACGGCCATGATCACCCCGTCCTCCAGGCTTAGCGCGGCAAGGGCACACCAAAGACCAATCGCTAGTGCTTCTTCTGCCACCCAGCCACCACCCAGCTCGGCAATGCGCTCGGGGTTTGGCCGCACGCCTTCTTGATGCAAGCGCAGAACGTATTCGACGAGAGTGCGCGTTTCCTGCATACCCGGCTTGCCACCGTGAGCCTGCAAAGCAATGATCGTTGCGTCTTCCAGCGGTAGCGTCTGCCGCCAAAGCCGATTCAGAATGTCGGCAAAAAGACCGGCTGCCAGATAACCCGTAGGATGACCATGCGTCAGCCTGGCCGATTCACTAGCCACCTCAAAAGCATCAAACAGAAAAGCGCATGGCGCGACACGCATCACTCCGCCACAGCCCTTGCTGTTATTGTCTGCATAGGTACCGAAAGAGCGGCTAGCTACCAAAGCCGACAAACAGGTACTACCAGGGGCGCGCCGTGACCAGAGCTCCTGCTCGCCAATTAACCAGCCATCGCGGCAAGGACTAAGTTCAGGCTCCACACCTTGCGTTATCAACCAGCGTTGCAGTGCATGGTGAATGACTGCAGGCGGATGGCAACTGCCAGTATCACGCTGACGCACATAGGCCCGCAGCAAGCCTTCCGCGGTAAAAAGCATCATCTGGGTATCGTCGGTTATTGCCCCGCGTCTACCGTACACCGGTGCCATCGAGCGAATACCCCAGTTGCCGAAGCCACTGCGAATTTCATCCCAGGACATAAACTCGACCCGAGCACCCAACGCATCACCCGCAGCGCCAGCTAGCAAACAGCCGAGAATACGTTCGGCCTGACGGGATCTTGAGACCGGCATCCCAGTTGTGTGTTGAGCTGGGAATACCGAACAAGGCTCATAGCTGTCTGCCTCACAGCCTAGCCCTTCAGTCATGACCCGGGACTGACCACAGACATCTCGCTGCAGGCACCACGACAGCATCTCCTGCTGATGTGCGGTTGCAAGATCGAGGCTTTTAGTTTGGGTTGAGGTCATGCTGTCACTCCATGTCAATTGCAGAGTGACAGGCTAAACCTCGCATGCGACGATCTATGTCGCTGCTATTAGACACAAGGATATGCAATGAGCCAGCACGATACCCTGATACGCCACCTAGCCCTGCTGCGCATGATTCCCCGCCACCCAACCAAGCGCGCCACTACCACGCTGCACGAGAAACTCGCCGAAGAAGGGTTTACCCTGACCCCACGCTCACTGCAGCGAGACCTGGAGAAACTTTCGGCCTGGTTCCCGCTGACCTGCGACAACTCTGAGAAGCCCTACCGCTGGTCCTACGTAGCCAATTACGCCAGCGACCTGCCCGCGATGGATACAGTAGAGGCGCTGGTCCTGGTGATGGCAGAGCAAGGGCTGACCGATAAGTTGCCACCATCTGCGCTAAGCCACATCCGCCACCGTTTTGAACGTGCGCGCAAGCATCTGGATAGCCTTCAAGCCAATGGTCTATCTCACTGGAACAAGCGCGTTTCTAGCATTGCCGAGGGCAAGTCATTGATCGCGCCAGAGGTCGGCTCCGGCATTTGGGAGGCTATTTCGGATGCGCTACTCAACCAGCAGGCTATCGAAGTTGATTACCTGAGCCGATCCCGCCAAGAACTCAAGCACTACACTGTTCACCCGCAAGGACTAGTAACCCGTGGTGCCACTAGCTACGTATTGGCGACCATCGGTAAGCACGAAGACATACGTCAGCTGGCGCTTCATCGCTTCCAGGCCGTGCGCGATAGCAGTGAAGATTACCGCGCGCTACCTGACTTTAACGTGCAGGACTACATAGATGAGGGCAGCTTTGGTTTACCCGTCGCCTCTGAGCCCGTTCAGTTGGTTGCTCAGATCAATAGCCACGTCGCCTGGAAGTTGCGCGAGACGCCTGTCAGCCCCGATCAGACTCTGTCAGAGCCCGATGCAGATGGCTGGATAGAGCTGCGCGCCACCGTACCCGATGATCAACAGACTCTGTGGTGGACGCTCGGCTTTGGTGCCGGCTTTCATGTGCAGCAGCCCACAGCATGGCGCGATCACTTGGCTGCGCAAGCGGAGGCGATTGTCGCTAGGGCCAAACAGCATGGCTATCGGCCGACGCGGGGAGAAACAGCATGAAGTACGAACGACTCAAGGAGCGTCACCGCGCGGAACGCCATGATCACCATGAGAACCTTACCCTGCGCGTGCACCGCTCATTGAGCTGGCTCAACCGTGCCGAGCAAGCCGAGGACCTGGACGGTCAATTCATCTTTCTATGGATTGCTTTCAACGCTGCCTACGCCACCGAGATCGATGAGCAACTGCGGCTGAACCAACAGGAAACGTTCAAAGCGTTCCTAGGCAAGCTTTGTGGTCTGGACCAGCAGCACACGATAGAAAAGCTGGTCTGGCAGGTCTTCCCGAGCAACATCCGCGTGCTATTGGACAACCCTTACGTCTTCCAGAGCTTCTGGGACTACCAAAACGGCAAGCTGAATCATGAGCAGTGGTTGAGCCGTTTCAACGCGGGCAAACAACGCGCAAAAGCCGCTCTTGGCTCACGCGATACCGCTTCCGTACTGGCAGTCGTATTCAGCAGGCTTTACACATTGCGCAACCAACTGATTCATGGAGGCGCCACCTGGAATGGCCAGGTTAACCGCGCTCAACTACGCGACTGCGTCGCCATACTCGGGCAACTTGTCCCGTTGATAATCGAGATTATGCTGGATAACCCGAACACCTTGTGGGGAGAAGCCTGTTATCCGGTGGTGAAGGAGTAAGAGAGCACTACAAAGACGACACACCTTGTCGCATTCAAGGTTTAAGTTAACGGAACACCTCGCGAAAGGATCACGCAATGAAAAAATTACCGGCACTCATGCTGGCTTTACCGCTGGCATTCATATCCTCCCAAGCAAACTCTCAACAAACCGCAAAGCTAGACCAGCTTTTTCAGGCAGAGATGCTAAACGCCAACCTGCGCTATTTCGAATCAATCGCTGGCGTTGCGAGGGAAAGCTGGGAGGATACGCACACTTACAACGTCGACGGCTGCACACTCGAAATCACCGCCCCCCAAGGCCGCATAAGCAGTCTCAGCGTCGAGCTTAACGACAACTGTGGAGCAAGCCTGAAATCCTTTTTAGGAGACTCCTTCAGCCCTGATGAATCGCGCGCATTAACGTTCGGAAACTTCACCGAGCACACCGGCGACCTCCAATTTCATGCCGACTGCCTGTCAGGCTGTGGCAATGCTTATGATCCGTCCGTTTATGCGTTTTGGGAGGGCCCGAGAGCAGTCAACTTCATGCAATTGCAATTGGAAGTAAAGCTGGTCAGCGGCGCGGCGCTTGATGCAGCCAATCAGTGGGAAGAAGCTATATCAAACGCACGTGGTGAAGAGTACGTAATGCTCAACCGATTCAACTGCGAAGACCATTTTGACCCGCAGGCATCGGCCGCTTTTCACGACGTAGTCATCACCCGAATGACTGTTGGAAGCCAACTACAACCGCCGGGCTGCTGAACACCTGGTCAATATAAAATCAGACAAGGATGCCATTTTGAGTGATTTGCAGACCACCCTGCAGCGGATCAAGGTAATGATCTCGCTCATTCCAAAAGAGCCGAAAAGCATTTCTGCTCCGGAGCTACACAAGGCGCTGGGCAACCAGGGATTTGCAGTGACGCTCCGCACAGTCCAACGCGACCTGGAAAAGGCATCTCTTACCTTTCAGATATTCCAGGCAGTGGAAGGCTTCAGGCCTCTCTGGTCTCGATTAAAAGACGCGCCACTCGAAACCGATGTCATGCGCCCATCTACTGCGCTCGCTCTGCATCTGGCGGAAAGTCATCTGAAGAAACTGCTGCCTAGCGCTGTACTGCAACACCTATCTGCGCAATTTGAGCTGGCTAGTAACCAGCTAAACAACGACAACAGTAACGTCTTCAACAACTGGGCAAAAACTGTCCGAGCGATCCCCAACGGCAAGGCGCTTAACCCGGCGGACATCCTGCCTGAAGTGTGGGAGGCGGTGTCAGATGCGCTCCTCAAAAATCAGCAGCTACGGCTGGTGTATCAGGCTCGGGAGAAAGCAGCCTCAAAAGAGCATGTGCTGCATCCAGCCGGCCTTATATCCCGCCATGCAATCAGCTACCTGATTGCCCGTACCCAGGATTACAAACAACACGTGCAGTTTGCGCTGCACAGAGTCACCGCTGCAGAGGTTTTATCAGAACCGGCGCATAGTACAGATAGCTTCAGCATTGATAGCTTCATCAGCCAGCAACTCAACAGCGAATCAAATATATCCATGGTTACGTTGGAGGCGGACGTCTCTCCGAACATCGCCTGGATTCTTAACGAAACACCGCTCAGTACCGAGCAAAGCCTGACTCCGCTTGCGAACACTCATTGGAAGCGCTTAAAAGCGGTCGTCCCCGATGACAAAGAAACACGCTGGTGGGTTTTCTCCCTTGGAGAAAACATACGTCTGCATTCGCCAGTCGCTTGGGCTGAAGAAGTGCAGAATCGCGCTCGACAAATGCTTGAGCTTTATACTGATTGACCCTCTAGCCCTCTCACTTCACCCGCCACTGCGGCAAGAAACTGCGGCGCAGTGCAGACCTATCAGCGCCTTCATCTGGCCATGAATAATTAAGAAAATCCGTATAGCGACATGGTTTGTCGCTATACAGCGGCATAGTTCTCTTCAGCGACCAAGCAGAGAGCAAACATGCCAATTCCTCCAGCACCAATGACCTTTCGCTGCCCCAAGTGCAGATGGAACAAACGCGTTCAGCCGAAAAGCGATGCGCTGCTGATCGGGCTGGACTTCTACACGTGCTGTCCTCAATGCGGCAACGAAGACATACAGATGACCCGGCACCCAAGAAAACGCGGATTACTTACCTGGCTCACGAGCAGCAACCATTTTTAAAACTCAGGTTGCTCACGGCCACTCATTGCGACAAAGAAACAAGGAAGAACAAACCATGAAAGACGTAACGCCTTACAACACACCTGCCTCAATTGAAGACGCGATCGACGGCGCCCTAAAAAGCTCAGGCAAGATCAACGTGATCATTGCAGGCAAAACCGGCGTGGGTAAAAGCACACTTATTAACACCGTATTCCGCGGTAATCTCGCGCAGACTGGTTCAGGTCGCCCGGTTACCCAAGGGACCGAAGAAATTTCCAAGCAAGGTCACCCCGTCACGATCATCGACACCAAAGGCCTAGAGTTGAAAGACTACGGCACGATTGCTGCCGAACTGGCCGACGTGATCGACACGCGATCGCTTTCCGAAGACGAAAATCAGCACATTCATGTCGCCTGGCTTTGCATCCATGAGGATGGGCGACGGGTTGAAGATGCAGAGATCGAGCTGTGCCGTTTGTTTGCAGATAAAAACATCCCGGTCGTAGTGGTGATCACCAAGTCTCGCTCCGACAACGGCTTCAGTGATGAGGTACGCCAAACACTCCCCTCGGCCGCCGCTATCGTGTCCGTACGAGCGATGGCAGAGGAACTCGACGACGACGGTGAAAGCATCAATCTGAAGCCGAAAGGGCTGGACAAGCTTATCGTGGAAACCAATCGCCTTTTACCTGAAGCAAAAAAAAGGGCGTACGCCAATGCTCTGAGCTCGCGCCATCTGGCAGCTACACGGCTTAAAATTGAACAAGCCGAGAAGGAAGTCATTTTCGCTGCCACCGCAGCAGGGGCAATCGCAGCTGTGCCAATCCCCTTTTCTGATGCGGTTGGCCTCGTACCGGTCCAGGTTGGCATGCTGGCAAAAATTGGCATCACCTTTGGCATGGAGATCAGCACCACGGCCCTCACCACTCTGGTGACCTCCACTCTGGGCGCTGGGGCGGCAACATTGATCGGTCGCACACTGGTCACAGGACTGCTAAAAATGATTCCGGGCGCCGGCAGTGTTGTCGGTGGCACCATTGCCGCCGCGACGGCCTCGGCTCTGACCAAGGCGCTTGGCGCAGCTTACATCGCTGTGCTCACACGTTTTATTGAACAAAACCCGGACAAGGAACTGGATATGACCTTGATCGCTGCCGAACTGAAAAAGCGCATTTCACCTTAATCCATCCACGTTGAAAGTCATGTCGCAAGCTAGGCTTACTGGATGCACTCATACGTGCTTTGGAGCAATGAATATGGATAGCTTAGGCACCCCGACAACCAAGCAGCGCGAAGTTTACCTGGAGGCTTTCCAAGGCAAAAAATGGAGCTGTCCAGATAGCGCTGTTCGTTGCTTGACGGTTTCAAACTCGCCTGCGCTACATGAACTTGACCTGCGAAGCGCCCAGCCGGGTCTGAGCATAACGATTACGGACTGCCCAAACCTTCGAAGCATATGGTTGCCAGCAGGCACGCCCAGCTCTATCGACATCGTCGCAGCCAAAAAACCAAACCTGATGATTAATGGCCCTGTGCAGCGGGTTACTGGTTCATGGCAAGAGCAGACGCTACATGTAAACAGCTCTAAGGATGAGCCCTGGGAAACAACCTGGCTTGGGAGGCTGGAAGACTTCCGGACGGCTAATCTGGTAATACTGCTCGGACGATCCAACTTGGCAGAGGTGGAGCTGGATCTAAGGGGTATACAGCACCTGCATTGGCTGGGGGCTAGTCATCTGCGGACGCTGATGTTTGAGCTGAATACTGATCTAAAACTGAGATGCCTAGGCGTTCACCATGCTTCAAGCCTCTGCGAAATTTATGGTGGGAACGAGCTGCTTCGAGCTGAAGTTCATGACTGCCCACAAATGAAACTAATTAACCTGGAAGCCCAAGCGCTGCATCTAAGCGGACAGGTCGGTCTGGAGCAAATCGACATTCGCGGACCGGTCGATCTACTGACGGTAACCCACAACACAGTAAGTCAGTTGAATTGCCCCAGAACGAAGGAGCTGACCTTGAATTCATGCCCGCAATTAGAAACAGTTACCGCGCCGGCAAGCTGTGCGGTTAGCAGTGACCGTGAGCTTCCAGCGAACATGCCCAATCACGCGGCCAACCCTGTCACTAGTGCCAGCATCGATTCCGCTATCGCCAAGCTGACTTTAGACGAAGGCGCGGCATTGTATGAACTGAGGCAGCATGTGCGAGCGATGCACTCGTCAGTCCACTTAGCTGATGCCTTTGAGCTGATGCATCGCCTTCACGCGCTGAAGGTGCCATCGAAATGGCTTTGGGATACAAGATTGAACCTTGCCTTGATGCACAGGAACGGTGCGCAAAAAAATCCGCCCGCAGAAATACTGGATAAGCACCGCGCCCGGCTTTTGAGGTCGTGGGCATGGCGCACACCCGAGCTTCCTGGCGAGGCAATTTACCAGGCAGACTTGCTGCTATGCCTTCAATGGATGGAGGTACCAGAGTGCAAAAGCTACTTCCATTCCGTAATTAAAGGCGTAATAGCGGACAACCGGAGCAAAAAGCACAGAATCAATGCACCTCCACACCTTGCGGTATTCCTACAGTACCTGCTGAGCCGGACAGATCACGAGACAGATGCAGTTATAGCAATGCTCTACTGCTGCCTTGATGAGCTACAAAAACAGGACTCCCAAGACAACCCCTTTTTGGCTGATAGCGAAGTGAGAGAAAGGTTACACGCCTGCGGAAAAGCCTTAATGGGCAAGAAAAAAGCGGGAGGTTACCAACTGGCGAATGCGATCTGGACATTCCTGATAGAGCACTTTCCGAAAAAAAGATTCGTTTATCACGACTTAGAGCTTTGGGACACAGAGAGCTGAAATGCTGCTTGGGGCTTAGCGCCGCTCCTGAGCGCATCCGCTCGGAGATGCTACCAAGAACCTGAGGTCACAATATCTAGCCCCTCAACCTAGCTGTTGAATGTATAAATCCAAACGTCGCCAAAACAGCTGGGGAATAGGGTTCTCATGAAATAGCTGGATGGGGGGTCCTCTGGCCGATAACCTTCAAAATCATCGAGCAGTCGCAGCGTTTCAACGCTGACGGCAAACGCCTCCACACCTACTTCAGCCGAACCCTCGACTCGAGCTCCCGGAAACAAGCCAAGGTCTTATAGAACGAGCCCATGCATACGATCTAGACCAAGGAACTCGGAGTCGTGCAGCAGAAAGTGATTGGGGTACCTTCTTTTCAACGTGCCATGGTTATTGCGCGTTGAATGGTGCATAAGAAGCTTCTCTTACCGTCAGTTGACGTTAATCGCCGTCATGACGGCCTGTACTTCAGATAAGCCCAATTTAAGGATGAAATGGCGTGACGAACAAAACAAACTTCTCCACAAGAAAAATCATCCTGTCGCTGCTCAGCATATCTTCACTAGCCTTACTTTCCTGGCAGGCATATACATTTTACTCCTCTCCCGTGACCAGCTACTTCATAGACCGAGAGGTAAGCGAAATCAAACACCGCGTGCAGCTGCAACTGCTGGAATCTGCTACGCCCGAGCACATTGCGCAGCGTCTGCAGAGCGCACTCGAACCAGTGCCTGCTGATTGGGAAGGTATAGACTTATTGAGAGAGTTTTCAGCGGAGAACAATGTCGTACTGCCCCAGAGCCTACTCAACCAAATTAATGCAAGAGAAACTGTCGAACGAGGTGAAGACGACAGCTTTGCCACAGCTTGCTACCGATGCATGAAGGACTCTGATAGCTGCCCCATGTCTCTTGCAAAAAACTGTGACTTAGCAGTGGAGCTCACACCAGTCGGCGATGTCAGATCAATCAATACGGCATTAACCGATTGGCTTGCTGACCGTCCGGTAGATACGTTTGAGACTGGTTTGGCCACCGTTGGGCTAGCAGCGTCCGTGGGCTCCATATTCACGGCGGGGACCACCTATTCCATCAAGGTGGGAACAAGCACAATCAAGGTGGCAAGAAGAATTGGCAGCATAGGCAAACCATTAGCGCGTTTCTTGAGGCGGAATACAGAGGGACTTCTCGACTTCAGCCGCATTCCAAAGAACTGGCGTAAAAACCCTAGCTCAATCATGGGTGCTATCAGTGTGACCAAGCTAAGCGAGCTGAAGTCGTTACTGCTAAATCTTGGCGGCATCAGAGCCAATGTGGGCACCACAAAAACATTGCGCATCCTTCGCACTATAGATGGAGGCACTGATGCTCACCGCATGAGGCTAGCTAGCGATATATTTAAAGCTGATACGCCAAAGGCATTAGAGGTGTTAGGGAAAAATCGTCTTTTAAAACAGACATATAAAATCAATCCAAAGATCACGCGAATGGCCGGCACCTTGCTAACGCTTTGCGGTGCCCTTTTAGGGCTATTTTGGGGAGCCATAACCGCCCTCTTATCCGCTATTTTCAGCTATTTCTTGCGCTTGACGAAAAGACGACTGAACTCGCCAGCGACTGTGGCGGATGCCTAAAGAAGCCTGGTGCAGACGCCCGCCAATAGTTGAGAAATTCAGCGGGGTAGGGCCCGGGCGGGGCCAACGAATGATGAGCTTAGGCGTTTGCCCACCAGTGGAAACGGATCATGAAAACTGTTGGTATGAATCGCCCCTAGTTTCGTAGACGCCTCCAAGCCAAATAGGACTACCCAGCTCTAGAGACGCTCTCCAACCTCGTAAGCGATCGCATCGTCGTAGCGCACTTTAATACGCCAAAATAAATCACACCTCATGGATCATGGGCATTATATTGCGCTATCCATGTATGAGCCCTATGCTGGGATGCATTATATTACGCCACCACTGGTTTGATCATGGCCAAAGAATTGACCGTTGAAGTGTTTGCTGATGGTACCTGGCAAGACGCCTACAGCCTAAAATTCGTGAATCCCTTGAATCCTCGAGAGGGAGCATCCATCACTGGCTACCTGACCAGTTTCTACCTAAACAATATGGAATACGAAAGCTCTTACTTCGAGCACTCCGTGAGCGTAGTGCATCGCTTGGACATGAACATCTATACCTCTGAGGGCTATCCGGCATTCCTTCTGGACATCATTCCCTCCGGGGCAGCATTTCGTTCGCTGGAGAAGCGCTTCGCAGCCCAAAAGCCAGATGACATCGCCATGAGTCTGTTTCTTCTGGAGCGGTGTACACCATCACCTATCGGCCATATGCGAATCAAACAATCGCTTCCCTACCTTGATGAAGGCGAGCCTATGGACTTTACCCGCACAGAGGTTGCCGAGCGCAGTACTGATTTTCTGGAGTATGCCTATGAGCAAGGGGCTGCTATCGGTGGCGCAACTGGAGCTGGGGGTGAGGCACCCAAACTTTTGCTAGCGGAAGATCACAACGGTTTGATGTTTGCTGAGGCCACGTTATCTGCTGAGCATACAAAGCAGCACTGGTTCGTAAAGTTTCC
>Ga0207892_1000096_pt1 | contig 24078 bp, 19 predicted proteins | sample LinPmetageLP54_FD_184063 | JGI IMG/M metagenome (GOLD analysis project Ga0207892, IMG submission 184063) | Marine viral communities from the Pacific Ocean - LP-54 (SPAdes) | ecosystem: Environmental > Aquatic > Marine > Oceanic | place: Pacific Ocean | collected 2010-02-09 | reverse complement strand
TCATGGTATAACCAAGTCGATTAAATTCTGATTTTATAGTTTCTACTATGGCACCATTGGCGATTGATGATATCCCTGTAACATTCTCCATCACGACCCAGTTTGGTTGAGTGCCTTCAACAATGCGAAGATATTCACGGAAAAGATTTGCTCGTTCATCGTGCATGCCTCTTTGGTGATTGTAGACTGAGTAGGCCTGGCATGGCGGCCCACCAATCAATACATCAAGCTCCCCTGGAGAAAGACCTGCAGCATTCATTAAAGCTTGGGCGGATATCGATTGTATGGGACCCAGCAAGAACTTTGCATCAGAATGGGTGATGGAATAAGTTTTTCCAGCATTTTCATCAATGTCATTGCCTGCAAGAATATGAAAACCAGCTTGCCGAAAACCTTCGGAAAGACCACCCGCACCGCAGAAAAGGTCGATGGCAGTTTTTTTCATATGTTTCTCCATGGCTCGGAAATTTTGAATTAGATATCGTAGTCCTTAATGCCAAACAATAGAACATAAAATGAACTATTTGCAAGAGCCATACGCAGTACCGTCTTTTGATTAAATTCGTAGGGTTGAGCAAAATTGCCTTATTCAGGCTGTTTCTCGTATCGCATTTACTGTTAAGAATAATCTCGATTCTAATAAATACTGCAATAAAAAGGGCCGCTTCTTCGGAAGCGGCCCTTTCCTTTTTCAGGCTTAGCGGTGGCTTATTCTGCGGCCATGCGGGGTACTGCGACACCGGCAACCTTACCGACACCTTCGGCATAGCTGGGATCGATCTTTGCCAGATGCCCCAGGGCCCTTTGCACGATGGCTTCTGGCACACCGGCCATGGATCCGCCCATTGCCTGATACAGGCGGTCCTTCTGACCGGCATCAAACAGATTATACAGGGCGCGGACCTGGCTATAGTCGTCATTGCCTTCGCGGTGATTAAATCGATCCGCATCGCCCGATATTTTCAAAGGGGGTTCACGATATCCTTCCTCCTGTTTCGGCCCGTTGAAGCTGTTGGGCTCGTAATAAGCATCCGGGTTAGGGGAGGGCGGATTGAAATTCATCGTGCCATCCTTGTGATAGGTGTGAACCGGACATTTCGGGCGATTCACCGGCAGGGATTCATAGTGCGTTCCCAAACGATACCGGTGCGCATCCGCATAGGAAAAGATGCGTGCCTGTAGAACCTTATCGGGGGAGAAACCGATGCCCGGAACGATGTTGGACGGAGAATAGGCCGCGTTTTCAATTTCCTGGAAGTAATTTTCAGGATTGCGGTTCAATTCCAGAACGCCAACTTCGATCAAGGGGAAGTCGCCATGTGGCCAGACTTTCGTCAGGTCGAACGGATTAAACGGGGTCTTTTCCGCATCCATCTCCGGCATCACCTGAATATACAGTTTCCACTGTGGGAAGTCGCCTTTTTCAATCGTCCCATACAGGGCTTCCTGATAAGTCTCTCGGCTGCGACCAATCTCAGCGGTGGATTCCGCATCCGTGAAATGCTTATGGCCCTGCTGGGTCTTGAAGTGGAACTTCACCCAGAACCGTTCCCCCTGAGCATTGATCATGGAATAGGTATGGCTGCCATAGCCATTCATGAACATCGGTGCCTTTGGAATCCCCCGATCCGACATCAGGATGGTGACCTGGTGCAGGGATTCGGGGCTTTGTGACCAGTAATCCCACATCGCCGTGGCAGAGCGCAGATTGGTCTTGGGGTGGCGCTTTTGCGTATGGATGAAGTCCGGGAACTTGTATGGGTCGCGGATGAAGAAGACCGGCGTGTTATTGCCGACCATGTCCCAGTTGCCCTCTTCTGTATAGAATTTCAGCGAGAAGCCGCGCACATCGCGTTCCGCATCCGCGGCACCAGCTTCCCCTGCAACGGTAGAGAAGCGAGAGATAATTCCGGTTTGCTTGCCGATCTCAGAAAACAGCTTTGCGCGGGTATAGCGCGTGATGTCATGGGTCACGGTGAAGGTTCCATGCGCGCCCCAGCCTTTGGCGTGGACAGTCCGCTCAGGAATGCGCTCGCGGTTCTGGTGCGCCAGCTTTTCAATCAACTGATAGTCTTGCATCAGAACCGGTCCGCGTGGCCCTGCCGTCTGACTGTTCTGATTATCCGCGATCGGATTGCCAGCGGTCGTTGTCATGACCGGGCATTGTCCTTTACTCGCCTTGTTCGTCATTGTCGCAGTCTCCTTTTATTGGTTTGGGATAGCGTTTGCCTCTATCCGATATGGGGACGATACGGGAAATAAAACCATCTGTTAAATTGATTGTTTTTATGATATCGATAGATAAAATCTATTATTGGAAAATCAATGAATCTTCGAGACCTGACATATTTTTGCGCCGTTGCGGAGACCCGCCATTTTGGCAGGGCCGCCGAGCACTGTCACATCAGCCAGCCGACATTGTCCTCGCAGATCAAGAAACTGGAGGATGAGCTGGGGGTTACATTGTTTGAACGCAGCAACAAATCCGTGCGATTAACTGCAGTTGGACAGGAAATCCTGTTGATCGCGCATCGTGTTCAGGAAGGGGCTGCAGATATACGCAGGACTGCTATGGCACATAGTGACCCGCTGGCTGGCAAGATCAAACTGGGGATCATTCCCACCATTGCCCCGATGATCATCCCCAGCCTGTTGGCGATGACGGGCCGCAAATTCCCGGCACTGCACCTGTCCTTTGTGGAGGATATGACAGACCCCCTGGAAGATATGCTGAGGTCCGGCGCATTGGATGCGGCCATTCTGGCAACCGATCCGATGCATTCCACGCTTGTGGATATTCCGCTGTATGATGAACCATTCTGGGCGGCTTTCCCAAAAGGGCATCGCCTGGAGCAAAAGTCGGAACTGGTAGCGGTGGATATCGACCCGCAGGAATTGCTGTTGTTAAGTGAGGGGCATTGTTTTCGCGATCAAGCGCTTAGCGTTTGCAGGCATGCCGTGTCGCAGAATGCGGCGCAGGCCGATACGCGCGCCACAAGTATGGAAACGATCCTGAATCTTGTTGCGGCTGGCGCAGGCGTCACCCTGATACCCGCCCTGGCCACGCAGGGGGGACGCCTTGCAGAAACAGGTGTGTTGGCGCGCCCCTTTTCGAAGACCAGAGGCGGGGAAGGGGCATCGCGCCGGGTTCGTCTGGTGTTTCGGCGCACAAGCCCCCGCCTGCAGCTTATGCATGCCTTATCCGATGCGATCACAGACGACATGTCGCCCCTTGTTCATGCGGTGCCAAAAGAAGAATAGACCTGTGACACAGATTCTTAAGCAAGGCGAATTCTAGGCTTTCGCATTGCGGCAAAGTCAGCAATTTTAAGGCATGATGCGAGACCGGGTATCGACCTTTCTATTCTTAGGCATTGCCGTTTTCACGGTGATGGGTGAACTGACAGAAATTGGCTGGTTCCGGGATACGGCTGTTGCATCTGTGCTGTTGCTTCTGATTCTGGAATTTACACGCATCCCCTTGATACAGAAAAGTGTTGGGGTCGTGTTGATTCTGGGCGGTTTAATCACTGCCGCATATACCGATGACATGCTGGGCACGCTCTATACGGGAATTGTGCGGGCCTTGCCTTTCCTGCTGTTATTCGCCTCTGTTGCATGGTTGCAGGAACCGTCTTCCCAAAGTCCGTCCCTGTTGGCTGTGCGCGAAATGGTCATGCGTCAGGGTCCAGGTAAGCGGTTTGCCTGGGTAATGGTGGTCGCGCATTTTCTGGGTGTCGCCTTTAATTTGGCCGGATTGTCGCTGTTGACGCCCATGGTTTCCAAAGGGGCAGCGGCGCGCCTGCAAAAGCGATTAAGCCGGGCGATGATTCAGGGTTTCGCTGCAGGCACATGCTGGTCGCCCTTATATGTCGGAACGGCGGTTATCATTGCTTCTGTTCCTGGGGTTAACTGGCTGGAGGTGGGACCAACTGGATTTGCAATCGCCATGGCCATGCTGGTGTGGAGTTGGATCGTGGATCGACTGTTTTCACGCCCGAAACAACCGCAATTAGTCCCGACCCCGATTGCCCTGGATCCGCCGGATCATCCCATGACCGGCCTGGTTTGGTTCAAACTGGCGATGATTCTGATCACGCTGTTTGGCTGCATCATTGGATTGGTTGAAGGATTGGGATGGTCCATTCCCATCGCATTGGCGGTTACTGCGCCGCTTTATGCGATGATCTGGGCCTTCTTTATCGGGCGCAGCGGCACTGGGTCAGGCCTGTTGGGTACGGCCCGGCATGTGTTTCGGGGATTGCCCGGCTTGCGCGGGGAAACCATCCTGTTTACCGGTGCCAATCTGTTGGGGGTCGGCGTGGCGGCCTTGATACCCGACGGATCCGCCGGTTCCGTCATGGCCGATTGGGCCATTCCTTCTGAAATCATCCTGCTGGCGATTATGGTGGGGTATGCGGTTGCCAGCGCGGTCGGCCTGCATCCGGTGGTCACAGTGGTGCTGGTAACAACGATCCTGACGCCAACAGTGATTGGTGTTCCGCCCGCCTTGTTGGCACTGTCCTTGATGGTGATGTGGGGGCAGGGCACGAATGTTTCCCCATTCTCTGCGACCAATCTGTATATGGCGCGGGTGACGGGGCAAAGTGCCTGGGTCACGGCGTGGCGCTGGAACCTGCCCTTTGTCGTTTCATCGACCCTGTTACTGGCAGGGACGATGATCGTGTTGCTAGATAGCGGTTGGGGACTGTAAGGGGGCCGAGGACGGCTACAGGATTGGCAGTGTCGGGCTGGCGCGGCGGGTCAGGAATTCCGTACCGGAGTCGCGGATAACGATGTTCTCCTCATGCACCATGACCAATCCCGGCGCAAAGGTCATGCCGGGTTCCAGGGTCATCACCATATTGGGTTTCAGCACCGTCTGATCCTGAGGCGTGTTTGACGGCCATTCGGTCAGTTGCATGCCCAATCCATGGCCCAGGCGTCCAACATCGTTGCCCAGGGCCCCGGCCTTTGTCATCACATCCTGCATGGCGTGAAATAAATCAGCGCAGGTTGCCCCGACCTTTGCTGCGGCAAAACCGGCTTCTGTTGCGGCATAAACGGTTTCATAAGCCCGCTTTGCGTCATCGCTGGCATGACCAAAGGCATAATTTCGGTCAAAGTCACAGAAATAGCCGTCAAACAGGCAGCCGGTATCCAGGATCAGGACATCGCCTTGTGTAATGCGCCGTTCACGCGGCGGGGAGATAATGTCGCCATAACCACCCTGGCCTGCGCCGCCGACCAGATAGGATACATCATCCACGCCCCGTTCCAGGCATTTGATCTTGAAGGCACGGAAGACCTCAATCTCGCTCATCCCCGTATGGATAAAGGTGGGCAAGTCTTCAAACACATCTGACACCAGATCACAGATATGGGTGATCTTGGTGATCTCAGCGTCCGATTTCACCATGCGCAGGTCGCGCAGAATCGCACTGCAATCGCGTGTGGCGATGCCGGGCAACAGCGTCATCATGCGGCGATAGTCTGAAACCGGCATGCGCAGATATGTTTCTGGCCCTTCAGAAATACCCAATACGCCGCCTGTACCCAGGACGTCTTGCAATGTTTCCACCAGCAGGCTGATGCCTTCATCATGGGGTTGTGGGGACGACCATGTGCGGATGTCTTCAATCCAGGTGCGCCCCATACAGGCCGCCCCGATGGTCGGGATCACCGCGATGGGTTTCCCGCTGGCCGGAACGACCATGAACCAGGGGCGGGTCGGGCTTTGCCAGAATTGCGTTAAATAGCCACTGAAATAGCGCAACTCGACTTCCGTCGTCAGTAACAGCGCGTCAATGCCAGCATCGGCCATGCGATCCTGTGCGCGTCTGGTGCGCTGTTCGAATTCCTGGGCCGGGAAACCGCGCGCTGGCGCCTCAGCCATGCCAGGGCTCCATCAAGGCATTATCACTGTCGGAATGCTTGTCTATAATGGTTTTATAGATCGCAGGGTCCGTTGCACCTTCACAGCCAAACACCAGAACAGTACTGTCTGGTCCTAAAGCCAGCCGGTCGCGCAGATCTTTTCGGCTGGCCATGCCGATTGCGCCCAGCAGCCCGGGGACAGCCGATTCGCCTGCAATGATTTCGCCCCCGCCTGCCGCACCCGATGCCAACAGGCGCATGGCCGGGCCAATGCCGTCCTCTCCGATGGTGATGAAATCACTGGCCCCTTGCGACAGGATATCCCAGGCCAACAGCGAAACCTCGCCGCAAGACAATCCCGCCATGATCGTTTCTTCCGTGATCTCAACGGTCATGGGTTTGTCCTGTCGCGCGCTTTCCAGGACACAGGCAGCGCGGGTTGGTTCTACAATGATGACTTTGGGCTTATCTGCCCCCATGCTTTGCCAGAACCGGGCGCAGATCGCTGCGGCCAGCCCGCCAACGCCTGCCTGCAGAAAAACATGGCTGGGCCGCGTATCCTCCAATTGCTGAAGAATTTCAGTCGCCATAACGCTGTAGCCCGCCATAACGTGGCGCGGTAAATTCATATAGCCGGGATAAGATGTGTCAGACACGATGAACCAATGATTGGATTTCGCTTCTTCGGCGCACACCTTCAACGACTCGTCATAATCGCCGGAAATGCGGATAACCTCAGCGCCAAAGGCTTCCATAGCCTGTTTTCGTCCCTCGCTGACGCCTGCATGGATATAGATGCGACAGGCACATCCGGCCATTTGGGCACCCCATGCGACGGAGCGCCCGTGATTTCCATCTGTCGCGGTGACAACCGTTAATTCTGATAGAGCGGACCTGTGTTGACCGGCGCGGATTTCAGACAGTGTGACTTTTTTCCCGGTTTTCGCCTCAATCTGTGTCGCAGCCAACCGTAAAACGGTATAGGCCCCGCCCAGCGCCTTGAAACTGCCCAGGCCAAGCCGCGTGCTTTCGTCTTTATAATACAGCGCCCCAATGGACAGGGATGTCGCCAAAGTGTCTAAATTACGCAGTGGGGTTGGTTGATAGGCGGGCCAGGATGATATTTCGGCATAAGCCGCCTTTGCCATGGCGGGTGACAGAATCTCGTTCAGGGTTTCCGGGTAGGGGCCTGACTGTGTCTCACGCCCAAAATGGTCCACAACAATATCTGAATTTTGCATACACTTCGGACCCCAACTGATTGCGTGGTGGGTACCGTGATACGCACAGGACGGCCCTGTCAAGGCAAAGGGGCTGATTTATTTGGAAGATTTGGAGGCGCGGAGCGGAATCGAACCGCTGTAAACGGATTTGCAATCCGGTGTATCACCACTCTACCACCGCGCCTCATCGATCTTGCACGACATCCGCAGGCAAGATCTGAGCGGGTCTATAACCCTACCGGGATAGCTGGTCAATATCGGCGGTGAGCAAAGTGGTCGCATCTTCCATTTTCATGCCCCTGGGGCCGTTGCCAATAATGCGTTTGGCTTTTATAAGGAACGCTTAAGCCATCAGCACTATCAGGATCGGGGAATTGCTATGGATTTCGCCCTCGCGCGCCGGAATATGGTTGAATCCCAATTGCGCACCAACAAGGTGACCGGGACCAAACTTATACAGGCGCTGCATCGAATCCCACGGGAACGGTTTGTTCCGATCGCCAAACGTCATCGGTCGTATTTCGATGAAAGCATCGAAGTCGCAAAGAATCGCTGGCTGATGCCGCCGATGCCCCTGGCGCGTCTTATCCAGGAATCCTATCCGCAGGATACCGACAATGTCATGGTGATCGGTGCGGGCATGGGGTATTCATCTGCCTTGTATGGGGCGCTTACCCGGTCGGTTTTTGCGGTGGAAAACGATCCTGATCTGGTCGAAGAAATGGGCGGCGCGCTGACGGATTTGGCGTTGGATAATGTTGTCGCTGTCGAGGCCTCTTTGGCGGATGGATATCCAAAGGAAGGTCCCTATGACATCATTCTGATGACGGGCATGATTGAATATGCGCCCCAGATTTTGCTGGATCAGTTGAACGAAGGCGGGCGTCTGATGGCGGTTGTCGGGGCACCGGGCGATATCGGGCGCGCAACCTTGTTTGGCAAGAAGAACGGCATGACCTCCACACGGGTGCTGTTTGATGCGACAATAAAGCCTTTACCGGGTTTTGCGCGAACTCCCGCTTTTGTTTTTTGAACGACTCCCGTAGGACTTTTGGGTGGTGGTGTTTTTTCCTGATTTTTTAGGGTGTTTTTTCTAGAAGGAACCCTAAATTAAGCCAGCGGATCGAATCCCCAAGTATAGGTATACGTGTTTTAGAGAGGCCCATGGGCATGACAATGATTTCCCTGAAGCGTGTTTTGATGTCGGCGGTTGCTGCGTCGGTCATGACATTTGGAACCCTGGCAGGTCCACAAATCGCGATGGCGCAGTCGCTGGAAGATGCTTTGGAGGAAGCCTACCGATCAAATCCCACGCTTCAGGCGCGGCGTGCTCAATTGCGGGCGACGGATGAATCGGTCCCACAGGCAAAGGCCGGATGGCGGCCCACGGTTGAATTAATTGGCGATATCAACGCGCTGCGGACCAAAAGCACGTCGCGTGTGACCTCTACAGATTCTTCGCGTTTCACGTCGGGCATTGAATTGCAGGTAACCCAGAACGTTTATAATGGTGGCGGGACCAAGGCGGCCGTCGAAGGGGCCAAGGCGGATGTATTAGCCCAGCGGGCCGATCTTTTTGCGGTCGAACAATCGGTTCTGTTGCAAGGTGTTACCGCCTATATGAACGTTTTGCGGGATGAGGCCGTCGTTGAGTTGAACAATCAGAACGTGTCGCGGTTGGAACGTCAGTTGGAAGCAACGCAGGATCGATATGATGCCGGTGTCGCCACGCTGACGGATTCAGCGCAGGCGGAATCGCGTCTGGCGCGGTCCCGGTCTGATCTGTCCGCCGCCCGGGGGGATTTGGAAGTCAGCCGGTCTGTTTTCGAAGAAGTGATCGGAATTGCCCCAACGAACCTGTTCCGCCCGATCCTGATGCCCGATTTGCCCGAAGGGCGTGATGCGGCAAAGAATATGGCGATATCAAATAATCCGGCTGTATTGACGGCGCTGTATAATCGGCGCGCAGCCTTGCACAGCATCGATCAGGAATATGCCGATCTTCTGCCATCCGTTGATATCATCGGTGCAGCAGGCAAGGATTGGGACAAGGCCTCCGATGGGTCCCGCGCGACGACAGCGCAACTTACCGCCCGCTTAACGGTGCCAATCTATCAGCAGGGTTTCGCGACCAGCCAGGTGCGTCAGTCCAAGATGACGGCAGGACAGACCCTTATGCAGATTGAGGAAGCCCGTCGCGACGTATCGGAACAAGCCATCAGCGCCTGGGAAACCTATCAGTCCGTCGTTTCCACGATTGTCGCGATTCGCGAAGAAGTGCGGGCAGCGGAAATCGCCCTGGATGGTGTGCAACAGGAAGAACTGGTCGGGCAGCGCACGGTGCTGGACGTTTTGGACGCGGAGCAGGAAGTTCTGGATGCGAAGGTCAGTCTGGAACGGGCTCAGCGTGATGAAACGGTCGCCCGTTTTGAATTGATCGCAGCAATTGGCGCCCTGACAGCGCAGGATCTGGGCCTGGATGTTCCTGTTTATGACCCCAGCAGCCATTACGATGACGTGAAGGATGCATTCTGGGGCGTTGGTGAGGACGTGGAACGCATTCCCAGCGATGCTGACGCCATGCAGGTGGAACCGTAAGACTGTTTCGCTTGATTGCGCTTTCCCCTATGCCATTGAAGACTTGCGGAATCTGTAGAGACTCAGGCAGTCTGTGACAAATCGCGTCCCTGTATTTTAAGGTGACGCGGCGGGAATCAGCCTATGCTGTCCCGAATGAGGGTCAGGGTAGGACATGTGGATATGGTGACGGAACTATGAGCGATAACCAAGAACCTTCGATGGAAGAGATTCTGGCATCCATTCGGAAGATTATTTCCGAGGATGGTGAGGATGAGCCCCCAAAGAAGGAAGAGCCCGCACCGGAGCCACAACCTGAGCCGGAGCCCGAACCAGAACCGGAGCCAGAGCCCGAACCCGAGCCGGAACCGGAGCCTGAGCCTGAGCCGGAACCTATGGAACTGGAAGAAGAGGTTGAGGAAGAACCCTTAGAGCTTGAGGATGAGGTCGAGGAGGAATTGCCCGACCTGGAACTCGTCGATATGGAAGACGACGAGGAAGAGGAATATGTGCCACCGCCGCCCCCTCCAGCACCACCTGAGCCCGAACCGGAAGAGGAAGAGGAGGAGGAATATGTGCCTCCGCCCCCACCACCGTCCAGGCCTGCGCCGCCGGTGATGAGTGACGATGACCGCATTCTCTCTGACGACGTGGAAGGGTATGGAATTTCACAATTTGCGTCCCTTGAGCGGAAAATTCGCATGGGACAAGCCGGTGAGACGCTGGAAGATGTGGTCAAAGGCCTGTTGAAGCCGATGCTGCGCGGTTGGCTGGATGAAAATCTGCCGGGCCTGGTCGAACGGCTGGTCCAGGAAGAAATCCAACGCATGTCCCATCGCGCCCGCAAACGCTGGGATGATGAGAACTAGTCCAAACATAAATCTTCCATGGAAAGGGCCCCGCTTTGGGGCCTTTTTCTTGGATGGTTGATGCGCATCCGGTTTGACCTGTGGGATGCAAGTCGTATAACCGACGCGGTTTGAAATCTTTGAGAATGAAGGTGTGGTATGCTGGAGAAGACCTATCAGCCGGAACAGGCAGAAGGGGCCCATTATCAGAAATGGGAACAGGGCGGATATTTTGAAGGCGGGCGTCGGCCCGACGCTGATCCGTTCACCATTGTCATTCCACCGCCCAATGTCACCGGCAGCCTGCATATGGGCCATGCCCTGAACAACACCATTCAGGATGTGCTGATCCGCTATCACCGCATGGCCGGGCGCGATGCCCTGTGGCAGCCGGGCATGGATCATGCCGGCATCGCCACACAAATGGTGGTCGAACGACAACTGGCAGCCAAGGGCAACCAGTCGCGCCGGGAATTGGGCCGTGAGGCTTTCATTCAGCGTGTTTGGGACTGGAAGGCGGAAAGCGGCGGCACCATCAAGGGGCAGTTGAAGCGCCTGGGCGCGTCTTGTGACTGGAGCCGTGAGCGCTTCACCATGGATGAGGGCCTCAGCAAGGCCGTGCTGAAGGTTTTTGTCGACCTGCACAAGGAAGGCCTGATCTATCGCGACAAGCGCTTGGTGAACTGGGACCCGGCGCTGGAAACCGCGATTTCCGACCTGGAAGTGCAGCAGGTCGAAACCAAGGGTAAGATGTGGTTCTTCCGCTATCCCGTTGAGGGGGAAGAGGGCGTCACCCTGACGGTCGGCACCACGCGGCCGGAAACCATGCTGGGCGATACCGGCATTGCGGTTCATCCCGATGACGAGCGCTATCAGCATCTGATCGGGAAATTCTGTATCCTGCCACTGGTTGGGCGCCGCATCCCGATTGTCGCGGACAGCTATGCCGATCCGGAACAGGGATCCGGGGCGGTGAAGATTACACCGGCTCATGATTTCAATGACTTTGAAGTTGGTCGTCGCGCCGGGCTTGAGGTCATCAATGTCATGACGCCTCAAGCCAAAATGAATGATGATGTGCCGGAACAATATCGCGGGATGGATCGGTTTGAGTGCCGCAAGCAGGTCATCGCCGATATCGATGCGCTGGGCCTGTTGGAAAAGATCGAAGAAATCGATCACATGGTTCCTTATGGCGATCGGGGCGGGGTACCGATTGAGCCTTATCTTACTGATCAATGGTATGTGGATGCCAAAACCCTGGCAAAGCCCGCCATCGAGTCGGTAGAGCAGGGCCGCACGAAATTCGTGCCGGAAAACTGGACCAAGACCTATTACGAATGGATGCGCAATATCCAGCCCTGGTGCGTGTCGCGCCAATTATGGTGGGGCCACCAGATCCCTGCCTGGTATGGGCCGGATGGTGAAATCTTCGTTGAACTGTCCGAAGAAGAGGCCCAGGCCGCAGCAGACGCCCATTATGGCAAGCCAACCGCACTGAAGCGCGACGAGGACGTGTTGGATACCTGGTTCTCCTCGGCACTGTGGACATTTTCCACCCTGGGATGGCCTGACAAGACGCCGGAACTGGACCGCTTTCACCCAACCGACGTGCTGGTGACCGGGTTTGATATCATCTTCTTCTGGGTTGCCCGGATGATGATGATGACGTTGCATTTCATGAAGACGGAGCCGTTCCACACGGTCTATGTCCATGCTCTGGTGCGCGATGAACATGGACAGAAGATGTCCAAGTCCAAGGGCAATGTCATCGACCCACTGCAGTTGATTGATGAATATGGCGCGGACTCGTTGCGCTTCACGCTGATCGCTCTGGCGGCGGCTGGTCGCGATATCAAGCTCAGCCCTGCACGGGTTGAGGGCTATCGCAACTTTATGACCAAGCTATGGAACGCAGCGCGGTTTTGCGAAATGAACCAATGTGTTCTGGATGAAAGCTATGATCCTGCTTTAGCCAAAGAAACCGTCAATCGCTGGATACTGGGCGAATTGGGACGGACTCGCGATGCGGTGACCACAGCGATTGAAACCTATCGCTTTAATGAGGCGGCGGGTGCTTTGTATCAATTCGTCTGGGGCACCTTCTGCGATTGGTATCTGGAATTCGCCAAGCCCTTGTTTGCGGGAGAGGATGCTGCAGCCCAGGCGGAGACCCGCGCGACGGCGGCTTTCGTGCTGGAGCGTATTTTGCGCCTGATGCATCCGATCTCTCCCTTCATTACCGCTGAATTGTGGGATCATGTGAAGGGGGAGGGCGCGGAGCCCCTGATCGAGGCCGCCTGGCCTGCAGCGCCGCCAGTTGATGCGGCGGTTGAGACGGAAATGGGCTGGGTCGTGCGCCTGATTACGGAAATCCGCTCCACACGGTCGGAAATGAATGTACCGCCAGGGACTAAAGTGCCGCTGGCTATTCAGGGCATGCGGGACGAGGCGAAAGCCTGGCTGGCAAAGCATGATAGCCTGATTGCCGGCCTGGCGCGCGTTGCTTCTTTCGAGCATGTCACCGACATCCCCGAAGGGGCCATTCAACTGGTCGTCGACGAGGCCACGATTGCCATTCCGTTGGCAGGTGTCATCGATCTGGACGCCGAACGCCAGCGACTGGAAAAAGCCATTGCCAAGGCAGACGGGGAGATCGCCAAGCTGACCGGGAAGTTGGGCAATGAGAAATTCGTCGCCAATGCTCCCGAAGCCGTGGTCGCAGAAAACCGTGCCCGCTTGGCCGACGAAGAGGCCCAGCGCGATAAACTGAAAGAGGCGCTGGAGCGGATCGCGGCGGCTGGATAGAGTTTGGAGTCGGTACCATAAAAACACTGAGAAGTTTGGCTTCTCAATGTTTTTATGTACCGAAGTCTCATCTTCAGGTAGATATCATGGGACCTTCCGCGTTATCATCAAAGGGCATTTTAATGCCCTGATGGTCTGCTACAACATTCTTCCAGGTTTTAAACCTACCTTCCAGAAGATGGTTTAAGTGCACGACATCAGAAGCGCTGCGCATCCAAAGGTTTTTCGTAGCATCAAAAATTACCACTTGTTCATTCCTGCGATCCGCTTTCATCAATAGATGTTCGGCTAGAGCATTAAATGCGCCGTAGTACCGGCGGTGGATTTCAACTTCTTTGGTGCTGTAAAGAACCAGGTGGTTAACCACGCCACCCTTTAGGAATGTGACATGGGGAAAAAATTGTATATGAAATGGCCCAATTGGAAGCTCAAAAGTCCCTATGTACTCAGATGGTAGAACTTTTGCTTCATGTTTTGCCAGAAATTCAAGAGTTCTATAAATGTACTGGCTTAGGTAAGGGCCGGAGTGCCATTTGGGTTTGCTGTGCAGGTAGGCATGCAATTCATTTACATCGCGTCCTTTGAGTAGCACTTGATTTAAATAGTGGCGCAACAGTGTGGTCGGCGGCTGTCCACCTTTTGAGTCACCGTCATAGACATAATGTCTATTGTACTCGCGGCGCATTCTATTTTTTTGGATTTTGTTCGATGCCGCTAGGTCGGCAAATGTGGTATCTAGGTGTCGGCGTACTAACAACATGGTGTGTATCTCCGTTTCTATAGAAACAGAGAAACGCTTGACGCGTTAACCGACTCTGAGGCATACAATATTCCCCATGAGGTTAATCTTGCCAAAAACGTTCTCCGTTTCGGTTTGGACCTCGTGGGGGAGGAGTCGTGGTTGGCACTCCCCCACAAAATCGCTCAACGAATCATCGTTTGTGATTCGTGCCACCCTGTCAATAGTGTATTGATGCCGCCGCTGTAATATATATGGTAGTATCTACTATATGCAGATATTCCTCAACCGTTGGATAAAATGCCATGGCTGGAACGCTGCTTGTAACTGGTGGTGGTGGCTTCGTCCTTAGCCATTTGGTGCGGCAATGGTTGGAGCGGGCGCCCGATACTCTGGCGATTGTTGTGGATAATGCGCCTTTGGATGCCGTGGCACGGCGCTGGTTCTGGGGATTGGAAAATCGCCTGACCTTTGTGCAGGGGTCGGTCAGTGACCCGGCGCTATGGGCGAAGCTGCCGCAAGACAAGATCACCCATATCGTTCATGCCGCAGCGGTGACATCAATCAATCGCTTGTTTGAGGGGGCTCCGGCGGGGGGCCTGCCTGCCCTGGAGACCAATATGATGGGGCCAGCCCGGGCACTGGCCTTTGCCGCAGGATGTCCGAAACTGGCGCGCATGGTTCATGTCTCCACCGGGTCGGTCTATGGCACGACGGGGCCGGAACCGGACGAGTCTCAACCGCTGCCCGAAGACGGGTATATTGATCCCGATGGTTTCTATGGCATCACCAAATACACTGGGGAGCAATTGGCCGGGCAATGGGCGCGGCAATTTGGTTTGCCAGTGGCGGCAATCCGCCTGTCCAGTGTCTATGGACCGATGGACCGTGAAACCGCGCATCGTGCGGTTAGCCTGCCCCCTGCGGTCCTGATGCGCCGGGCCCTGACCGGGGAACGGGTGCGGATTTCCAATAGGGGCGGGGCCGGGGATTACATCCATGCCGGAGATGTCGCACGGGCGATCCTGGCCCTGTTCGATGCGCCGCACCTGTCGCACAACGTCTATAATGTTGCCTATGGACAGCGATTGACCATGGCGCAGTTGGTGGATGCCGTGGCGGATATCGTGCCGGGGTTTGGTGCTGATGTGGTCCCGGAAGATCAAGCCGATATCATTGTAGATCCTATGAAGACCGGTGGGCGGTGGAATGCTTATGATATCGCCCGATTGACCGGGGATACGGGGTGGAAGCCAATGCCCCTATCTGAGGCTCTGTCGGACTATCGCGATTGGTTGCGGACCTAATGACAGGTCTGAGTGTGTCCTGAATGTGACACAAACTGTCATAATGGCGAGAATGGGTCGCCTTTTGACGTAAACCGGCGATCCCCTTACGGCGGATACATTATCCTGATTTGACAGAACGCACGGTGCCGTCTGTAATGTGATCACACAGATCAGGGCCCTTTTTATGGCTTTTCTGAGTGATCTTTTCGAGTTCTATGGAGGGAATATCAAATGATGAACAGGATGATTAAAGGCGTAATCGGCGCGGCCGCGCTGGGCGCCATGGCTTTCACGGCCTCATTGGCGCAAGCCGATGCTTTGGATGATATCAAGGCCGCTGGTGTTATTAAGGTCGGCGTGAAGGCTGACTATAAGCCTTATGGCTACTTGGATTCCTCGGGTGCGATCATTGGGCTTGAACCCGATCTGGCACAAGATGTTGCTGACCGCCTGGGCGTGAAAGTGGAATTCGTACCGGTCGTCAGTTCCAACCGCATGCAGTTCCTGGAACAGGGTAAAATTGATCTGATGATCGCCACCATGACCGATCGTCCTGATCGTCGTGAAGTCGTTCTGATCCCTGATCCGAACTATTATTCTTCCGGCACGAACGTTCTTGCGAACAAGAAATTCGGCCTGAAGACATGGGAAGACCTGCGTGGCAAACCTGTCTGCGGGATTCAGGGCGCCTTCTATAACAAGAAGACCGGCCAGGAATATGGTGCCGACATTATTGCCTTTAAGGGCACGGCGGAAGCCTATGCTGCCTTGCAGCAGGGCAATTGCGTCGCGTTTGTCTATGATGACTCCGCCATCGTTGCGAAAACCAATGAACCGGAATTCGCAGATTATGAAATGCCTCTGCCGACGATTGACGATGCCCCCTGGGGATTGGCCGTCCAAAAGGGAGAGACAGCGTTTGCGGATTTCATGAGCAAGACCATTATCGATTGGCACAAGACCGGGAAAATCCTGGAACTTGAAACCAAGTGGGGGGTTGCCAATACGCCCTTCGCGAAGGCCATGCACGATAAGTACAAGTAAGCGACTTGTGTGATGAAGGGCGGGATTTGCCAATGGCATCTTCCGCCCTTTTCGCATATATAGTCAGGCGTCGGAGGGGGATGCATGGATATAATTTACGAGTGGTTTCGTGAGCTTTATCAGACCACTGGAATAAATCTTCCTTTTATATACGACAGTTATGACCGGGGCCGTCTGATCGACGGTTTTCTGACGACGGTTGAATTGTCATTCATTTGTCTGTTTTTCTCAATCGTGATTGGGATTATCGGGGCGTGGTTGCAGGGATCCTCCTTCACCTGGACCCGTCGCATCGTGAATGGCTATATCCAGCTGTTCCGAAATACCCCCCCTTTGGTTCAGCTTTATTTCTTTTATTTCGCAATTGGGTCCATGCTGCCCCGTGTTGAAACCGACTGGGGTGGACAGGCCCCGATGCTGGGCAGTTTTGCCTGGGCCGTGATTTCTTTATCCTTTTTCGCCGGCGCTTTTAATGTCGAGATCTTTCGGTCGGGCATTGAAGCCGTGCCGAAGTCCACAGTAGAGGCGGCGGAATCATTGGGATTTTCGCGGTTCCAGATTTATCGCGATGTCACCCTGCCGCTTGCCATTCGTGTGGTTCTGCCATCGCTGAACAACAATCTGGTCAATCTGGTGAAGACGACGACTTTGGCCTATGCGATTGCCGTCCCGGAAATGCTCTATGAATCAGCCCAAATATGGTCGGATAATGTGAATGTACCGGAAATGATGATTTTTCTGCTGATCGCCTATTTTGTGTTGGTTGGAATATTGGTGTGGGGCATGAACCGTTGGGAACGCGCCCTTAAAATTCCAGGATTTGGCTCATGACCCAGCGCTCACGATCCCACGACGCGCCACCTAAGAAAACGGACATGGCGGTTATGTTGCCGGTAAAGCGGAAAGCGCATGATCCGTTCCGGCTGAAACTGACACCCTGGCATGGCGTGTTTCTGGCCCTGGTCTGCATTTTCACGACCTCATACGGCTATGCGACCACGGCACCTGAAGTTGATTCTATTCGCACGGTCATGCTGCGATGGATGCCGCTGTTGCTGGAAGGGTTCCTGTTCAACATATTGATTTCCATTCTGTCCATGGCGGTTGGCACAGCTGTTGGCACGATACTGGGCCTGGCCCAGATATCGTTGATGCCGCCTATCCGCCACAGTTCGTGGTTTGTGACCCAGTTTTTCCGGAATGCCCCCTGGCTGGTCTTGTTGTTTTTTGCCATGTACCTGCTGCCGTTTGAATTCACGATCGCGGGGGCCACGATTCCTTTCCCTGACTGGATCAAGGCGATTATCGGCCTGTCCCTGCCGGTAATGGCAAATGTTTCTGAAATTGTCCGGGGAGCGGTTCTATCCCTGCCCAGTGGTCAATGGGAAGCCGCGGAAAGCCTGGCCTATACCCGTCGCCAGACGCTCTGGCTGATCATTCTGCCACAATGTGTGAAGCGTATGCTGCCGCCCTGGATGAACCTGTATTCCATTTTGACCATGGCAACTGTGTTGGCCTCAATTGTCGGTGTGTCAGAAGTGATGACCCTGGCGGGTCGTGTGCTCGCGGCGGAAGATGGGCGAACGGATCTGCTTGCGCCTTTGTATTCCTTCGTCCTGTTTCTGTTTTTCGTATACTGCTATCCGATTGCGCGATGGACCGTGTATCTGGAAAGCAAATTTGCCGTGAAAGGCTAAGAGGTATTGTGATGAGCTGGTCTGACAAAGAGCCGATGATCTCTGTGCGTAACGTCCATAAATCCTTTGGTGATTTTGAGGTGTTGAAAGGCGTATCCTTCGATGTGATGAAGGGGGAGGTGATCTGCATCATCGGCCCGTCCGGGTCAGGGAAATCAACTTTGATCCGCTGTATCAATGCCCTCAACGACATCAATGAAGGGTCTATTCTGGTTGAAGGGCTGGAAGTGAATGATCCCAAGCTGAACAAATTGGAATTGCGCAAAAAGGTCGGCATGGTCTTTCAGCAATACAATCTGTTCCCCCACAAGACCGCCCTGGAAAATGTCATGATGGCCCCGATCCGGGTCCTAAAAGAAGACAAAAAGGAAGTTGAAACCCGCGCCCGCGCCTTGATCAAAAAGGTCCGTTTGGAAGGCAAAGAGAATGCCTATCCCGGTGAACTGTCCGGCGGTCAGCAACAGCGTGTCGCCATCGCCCGTTCGCTTGCGATGAAGCCGGATGTGATGTTGTTTGACGAGGTTACAGCCGCCCTGGACCCCGAAACAGTGGGCGAAGTGCTGGTCACAATCAAGGAACTGGCCGAAGAGGGCATGACGTGCATTCTGGTGACCCATGAAATGGGTTTTGCCCGGGAAGTGGCGGATCAGGTTTATTTCACCGATCAGGGCTTGATCGTTGAACATGGCCCACCGGCTACCTTCTTTGAAAATGCAAAAGATCCCCGGACACGGCAATTCCTGAGTCAAATTCTTTAGTCTTTACCCTATAATGAGTATCAGAGGGCGGGATTATTGTCGCTGAGACTTACTATCAGGAGATTTGATGTGAAGACTAAGACCTATGCCCTTTCAATGGCTGTCTTTTTGGGATTGAGCACTTGGATCGGCACTGCGCAGGCGCAGGATATGACCGTGGTGCTTGAAGATGCCGCCTGGGATGGAAACACCATTCCAGATGGCCAACAATGTGCAGAATATGGCGGCAATGGCTCCACCCCCCTGATGACGGTGCAGGGCATTCCCGAAGGAGCCAATGTGATTCTGGTTGAATTTAACGATGAAAGTTATGAGCCGCTGTCGACCGATGGGGGGCATGGCATTGTTGGCTTTGATATCGTTGTCGGCAAGGGAAGCGCCACATTGCTGTCCGTCCCCGGTGACACGACAACCCTGCCCAATGGCGTGTGGATTGAAGAGGAAAACCGGGATGATATCGGTGTTGTTGGATATCTGCCCCCCTGTTCCGGTGGCGAGGGTAATTTGTATTCCGCCAAGGTGTTTGCAGTAGACTATGATAGTGAAGGCTATAAAGTTCTGGCTGAAACCTATCTTCAATTGGGCCGCTATTAAGGGAGAGAGAGGATGCAAATTCCAAAGATTGTTGCGGTTGCAGCTGCGTTTGTCCTGTGTGCGGGGGCGGCTTTCGCGGATGATCTATCGGTGCGTTTCGCGGATTCCACCTGGACGGGAAGCAAGATCCCGGCTGGACAACACTGTGCGAAGGATGGTGGCAAGGGCGCCACGCCAGCCCTGATCGTGTCTGGTATCCCAGCGGAAGCCAATGCGATTATTGTCGAATTCAATGATCAGGATTTCAACAAGCTGTCCTATGACGGTGGTCACGGCAAGATTGGCTTTATGATCACCCCCGGGCAGGCGGAAGTGACCCTGCCCAGTGTTCCAGGCGGCACAGATGACATGCCCGAGGGTGTCTGGGTCGAAAAGAAGAACCGCGCCACGGGCAACTGGTACACCGAAGGCTATTTGCCCCCCTGTTCCGGCGGGCGGTCCCATATGTATACCGCTGACGTCTATGCGGTGGTCAAGAACGGCGATGACTATGACGAAATCGCAGATACCGACATTCGGCTAGGGCACTATTAACCGTCAATTGCGCATTCCCACCCTGTCGCCCTCCTGGACATGATCCGGGAGCCAGGGCGGCGGGCGTGATTGGTGCGTGCTGCCCTGGACACCCGCTTGCGCGGGTGTGACGGGACTATATGTCACGTTCTCATCCTGATGAGGCGCTGTAAAACCGGTGCTTACTGTGGGCTCGCCCTTCGAGACGCTACGCTCCTCAGGGTGAGGGTGCATTTATCTGACACATCGTCACCCCGGACGTGATCCGGGGTCCAGGGCGGCAGGCGCGATTGGTGCCGGGGGCGTCAGGACTGGCGGTTGGTCAGGAATTCTGTTTTCAGCGCGTCCGTATGTTGTCCGATCCCTGGCACAGCGCCGAACCGGTCGGCCTGGCCCGGCCAGGCTGCGGGTGGTGCGATCAGGTCCAGGTTGTTTCCATCGGGCAGGGGGACTGGGCGATGGCGCAATTGTGGGTGGGCGGCCAGGCCTGCCATGTCATTCAGCATGCCATAGGCAATAGCGGCCTGGGTCAGGCGTTGCGCAATGTCAACCGCCGGGGCGGCAGTGAAAACCGCGCCAATTTCAGCGTTCAAGGCGACTCGGTTGGCAACGCGGGCGTCATTCGCAGAAAACCGTTCATCCTGAGCCAGTTCAGGCTTTAGCAGGACCTGTGCGCATAGGCGCTGCCATTCGCGCTCATTTTGGATAGAGAACAGGATTGGGATGCCATCCCCGCATGGATAGGCCCCATAGGGCGCAATGGTCGGGTGATTCAATCCAACCCGGCCGGGGGTTATTCCCCCATAGACATGCTGAAGATAGGGGACCGTCATCCAATCGGCCATGCCGCCGAACAGGGAAACCTCAATCCTGCGTCCGACCCCTGTGCGTCCGCGCAGGATCAGGGCTTCCAGGATTGCCTGATAGGCATACATGCCACAGGCAATATCGCAGACCGATACGCCAACCCGACCGGGCGACTCAGGCGTACCCGTCACGGAACACAGGCCGGTTTCCGCCTGTACCAACAGGTCATATGCTTTCATGTCGCGATAGGGGCCGGTCTCGCCATAGCCGGAGATATCGACAGATATCAGTTCAGGGCGCTGCGCGCACAAGGTCTTGGACCCGATCCCCAACCGGTCGGTCGCGCCGGGGGCCAGATTCTGGATCACGATATCCGCCTGTGCGATCATGGCCTTCAAGAGGGCAAGGTCATCGTCATCCTTGAGATTCAGCGCAACGGATTCTTTGCCCCGGTTCAGCCAGACGAAATAGCTGCTGTGTCCCTTGGCCAAATGATCATAGTTGCGGGCGAAATCCCCTTCGGGGCGCTCTACCTTGATCACCCGCGCCCCGGCATCGGCCAGACGAGAGGTGCAGTATGGGGCGGCGACGGCCTGTTCAATAGCGACGACCAGAAGTCCGTCCAGGGCATTTGGGGTGGCGTGGGTCATGCCGCGTCAGACCGTGCTTTCGCCTGTTCCAGGGCGTCTTGTGCCTGCAGCCAGGCATCTTCCGTCTTGGCAATGGCGCGGTCCAGGTCTGATGCCATGCGTGTCAGATCCCCCAGTTTCGCGGCATTGCCATGATACAAAGCAGGGTCCGCCAATTTGATATCGATATCGGCGCGCGCCCGGGTCAGCTTTTCCATCTGCGCTTCCAGACCTTCCGCAGCCTTCTTCAGGGGGGCCAATTTTGCGCGGGCATCTGCCTTGCTGCGGCGGTCTGCCTTGCGTTCCTCCATCATCGCGACGCCCTGTGTTTGCTTCGTTGGCGGGGGCTGCTTAACGGGGGGCAGCGGCTTTGGCGCGTCCTGCTGAATCGGTACAGCATTCTCGTCCAGATCATTTCCAGGCGGATCAACAGGGATGGGATCAGGGCTCTTCTTGGCAGCCTTGGCGGGCTTCTTGCTGTCTTCACGCCGCTGGTCCAGCAGGAACTTACGGTAATCGCTGACATCCCCATCAAAGGGAGTGACAGTGCCTGCATCCACCAGCAACAGCCGGTCCGCAGTCGCTTCGATCAGGTGCATATCGTGGCTGACCACGATGACCGCCCCTTCGTAATCGGCCAAGGCCTGAATCAGGGCCTGTCTGGAATCAATGTCCAAATGGTTGGTCGGCTCATCCAGCAACAGCAATTGCGGGCGGCGACGACAAATCACCGCCAGGGCCACACGGGCCTTTTCGCCACCGGATAATTTGCCGATCTTGGTATCTGCCTTGGTCTTGGTAAAGCCGAAGCGGCCAAGATGAGTGCGCAGCTTTAAATCCGTGACCATGGGTTCCAGGGCCTGCAATTCCTCGACCGGCGTATGGTCTGAATTCAGCTCTTCCATCTGGTTCTGGGCGAAATAGCCAACTTCCAGCTTTGAGGATCGCCGCAAACTGCCTGATGCAACCTTCAATCTGTCTGACAACAAGCGCAACAAGGTGGTTTTCCCGTTGCCATTCGCCCCCAACAGGCCAATGCGGTCATCCATATCAATGCGCAGGTTTAATTTGCGCAGGATCGGTTTTTCCGGTGTATAGCCCGCCGTGACATCTTCCAGCGTGATCATCGGTGGGGGCAGGATATCAGGCTTGGGCAGCACGAATTGGATACTGGGATCGTCGGTGACGCTGGCAATAGGCTCCATCCGCTCCAGCATTTTAAGCCGCGATTGGGCCTGGCGGGCTTTTGAAGCTTTATAGCGAAAGCGATCCACGAAAGACTGGATGTGGCGGCGCTGCTCCTGCTGTTTGGCAAACAGGGCCGATTGGTGCGCCTGTTGTTCCGCGCGGGTGCGCTCAAACCGATCATAGCCGCCGCTATACAGCGTCAGCTTGCCATTGTTCAGATGCAGGATCGCGGTCGGAATGCGGTTCAGGAAGGCACGGTCATGGCTGACGATGACCAGGGTGCGCGGATAGCGGGACAGATAGCTTTCCAGCCAAAGCGACGCTTCCAGATCCAAATGGTTGGTCGGCTCATCCAACAGCAGGATATCGGGTTCGCGAAACAGCGCGGATGCCAGGGCGATGCGCATCCGCCAGCCGCCGGAGAATGTGTCCAGCGTGCGGTTCTGCATATCCTCGTCAAAGCCAAGGCCTGCCAGAATGCGGGCCGCGCGGGCTTCTGCGCGGTGGCCATCCAGGTCAATCAGGCGCGCATGGATTTCGCCAATGTCCGGGTGGTCCGGTTCGTTTTCCGCCGCATGCATCAATTCCGCCAGTTCGACATGGGACGCGATGACGGTTTGCAGGGGGGTCTTGCTGCCGTCCGGTTCTTCCTGGGCAACGGTGCCGATACTGTCCCGGTTGCCAGTTTCGATGGATCCACCATCGACTGGAATATCGCCGGTGATCAGGCGTAACAGGGTTGTCTTGCCGGTTCCATTCGCTCCGACAAGGCCAATACGGTGTCCATCGGGTACCGTCGCAGAGGCCCCGTCCAGCAAGGTTCGACCGCCAACGCGGTAGGTAAGGTCTTCGATCTTCAACATAGCGACAGTCGCATAGCATGGTCCGAACAAATAGGAAATCACAGCATCGCGCATTTCCGCCTGCTAGAAGAAAAAACGCGAGGCTTGAAGGGCCATGGCATGCCGTCTATAAGGCGCGCGCAGTGCAACATGAGCCCCACAGTGAAAGGCGGACGGTCGCACAGCAGAGATTTATCGAGTTTCAAACACACAGGGAACCGCCTGACGCGGTTTCCAAGAGAGGGGCAAAGAGACACCATGGCTCTGGAACAAACATTTTCGATTATCAAACCGGATGCGACCCGTCGCAATTTGACCGGCAAAATCAATGCGATGCTGGAAGATGCAGGTCTGCGGATCGTGGCACAGAAACGCATTCACATGACAACCCAACAGGCAGAACAGTTCTATGGCGTTCACAAGGAACGCGCGTTCTTCCCGGATCTGGTTAAGTTCATGACCTCTGGCCCGGTTGTGGTGCAGGTTCTGGAAGGCGAAAATGCCGTCCTGAAGAATCGCGAAGTAATGGGTGCCACCAACCCGGCCAACGCCGACGAAGGCACCATTCGCAAGCTGTATGGCGAATCTGTCGAAGCGAATTCTGCGCATGGTTCCGATTCACCGGAAAATGCCGCGATTGAAATC
>Ga0207892_1000094_pt1 | contig 24189 bp, 26 predicted proteins | sample LinPmetageLP54_FD_184063 | JGI IMG/M metagenome (GOLD analysis project Ga0207892, IMG submission 184063) | Marine viral communities from the Pacific Ocean - LP-54 (SPAdes) | ecosystem: Environmental > Aquatic > Marine > Oceanic | place: Pacific Ocean | collected 2010-02-09 | reverse complement strand
CTCATTTGAAGGGATACCAATCCTTAACAATCAAAAGTCCTGGTTTTTCGGTTTTGAAGACAGGAGAGAAGACGGCGACATCGAGAGGCTTTGGGACTTTTTTGAAAAAGCCCTAAATTTTGCGGATAAAGATGACGCTGATGCCAGAGATGAATTCCTTTCGGGGTATGACATTGTTTCTCAACAATACGGCGTTGGCTGGAATTTATCGATGGGCCTTTATTGGGTACGCCCATGGAATTTCCCCACGCTTGACGGTCAATCACAGCTTTATATTGAGAAAAAGCTCGGAATTGAAATTGGAAAAAACGGCCCGAAGCGTAGATGCTCAGGGAAAGACTACTTGGCAATTTTAGACGAACTTGAGCTGCGTTTTCTGGAAGATGCTTATCCTGTTCACTCGTTTCCAGAACTCTCTCTCGCTGCATGGCTATACAAAGATACAGGCACTTCCGCGCACCCCAATGCAACTGACCCTGACCTGGAACAGGAAACAGAAGATGAGTCAGAGCCAGCGGTCGCTCCCATCGAGCCCTATACACTGGATGACATAATCAAAGATGGCTGTTTTCTAGAAAAAGACAACTTAGCCGCAATTTTGGAACGCTTAAGAAACAAGAAAAACTTGATTCTACAAGGACCTCCGGGGACAGGAAAAACCTGGCTAGCCAAAAAGTTAGCCTTCGCCCTTATCGGTCACAAAAGCGATAACAAAATTCGTGCTGTTCAATTTCATCCAAACCTTTCTTACGAAGATTTTGTTCGTGGCTGGAGGCCCGCTGGGGAAGGGAAATTAGACCTTGTGGACGGCCCGTTTTTAGAGACGATCAATCAGGCTAAAAAGGATGCAGGCAATAAGCATGTTGTCGTCATTGAAGAAATCAACAGGGGGAACCCTGCACAAATTTTTGGTGAAATGCTAACCCTTCTCGAGGCTGACAAAAGAACACCGGCAGAAGCTCTTGAGCTAAGTTATCGTCGAAGTGATTCCGAGCGTGTTTTCGTTCCTGATAACCTCTATGTCATCGGCACAATGAATGTGGCAGACAGGTCCCTCGCTCTAGTCGATTTGGCTCTTCGTAGGCGTTTTGCTTTTATCGATCTTAAGCCCACGTTTGGTGATCCCTGGAAAAAATGGGTTCACGAAAAATCAGGAATAGATATGGAGGTGCTCCAGAACATCGAAGAGCGCCTTATCTCCTTAAATGCCGAAATTGAGAATGATCGAAATCTGGGTGCGCAATTTAAAATCGGTCATAGCTATGTGACTCCTGCGTTCAATGCAAAAATTACAGACGCTTTAGACTGGTATCGAAATGTTGTCCAAACGGAAATTGGCCCACTTCTGGACGAGTATTGGTTTGACGACCTTGATCGCTCTCAGAGTGCTAAGAACAAGTTACTGGCAGGGCTTTGATGGATACAGCTTCACTAGATTTGCCAGATACAAATCATACAGCTCTAAGCCAGCAACTTTTGGGCGGAATACCGGTAAGAAATATCTGGCTTTTAGTTCTGTATGCATCTGACATGTTTCGGCATCTCGGTTCTGATAAATCTAAATTGACTGAGAACCCCGAGGATATTGCTGATTTGGTAGCAGAAGTGTTGTGCTATCAGGTGGAACGTCGTCTCATCCGAAATCTCAGCTTTGGCTATACCCAAGAGACTGCAATTCTTGGACAAGTACGAGGGCGAATTAATTCACTTTACACAGAAAGTCATCGGCTTCTCGAAAAAGGCAAAGTTTCTTGCACGTTTGAAAGACTTACCACTAACACCCCCAGAAACCGTTATGTTCGAGCAGCTTTAGAACAACTAGCAAAAATTACCTCTCAAAAACAATTATCGAAGCGCTGCCGATCATTAGCTTTCAGCATGGATCGTTTGGGCGTAGCTCAAGGGAAACCGACTGGATACTCAAGCAAGAGCGAACGGTTGGGACGAAGCGATTTTGAGGACCAAAAAATGCTAAGCGCTGCTGACTTAGCCTTTGACCTAATGCTTCCAACACAGGTGTCTGGAGATCGCCATATTTTAAGGCCCGAAACCGATATACGTTGGTTACGTAAATTATTCGAAAAGGCTATCGCTGGGTTTTATGCCATCAGACTCAATCGCTCAAAATTTCGAGTGTCATCCGGCGAACAGCTCCTCTGGCAAATTGACACAAAATCGAACGGAATTGACGCTATCTTGCCGATCATGAAAACCGACATTTCGATCGAAAACAAGGAAACTGGCGAAAGACTAGTAATTGACACTAAATTTAACTCAATCACGACAAAGGGCTGGTTTCGTGAGGAAAGTCTTAGAAGCGGATATTTATATCAAATCTATACATATCTTCGGAGCCAGGAGCTTCCAGGAAAGAAAAATTCCCTCACCACTTCCGGCATGCTTCTGCATCCGACCATCGACAAAACGGTATCTGAACGGGTGTCAATTCAAGGGCACCCTATCCATTTTTGCACAGTAAATTTAGATGAAACGGCAACTAACATCGGGGATCAGCTTTTGAACCTGCTTCCTCTTGAATTTGGAGGACAGAAACATGGTCACATTTGACCAGCTTATGCTGCCATTGATGAAAGCACTCGTTAACCTTGGAGGGTCTGGCAGTATTGATGAAATCTATGAAGCCGTTATAGAGCTTGAAAAATTTGATGATGAGACTCTTGCTGTTCTTCATAACCCAGAAAAAAGCAGCCAAACAGAAATCGGCTATCGCTTAGCGTGGGCACGTACCTATCTCAAGAAGGCAGGCTACCTTGAGAATTCATCAAGAGGTGTCTGGGCTTTAACTGAAAAAGCTAAAAAATCAGAAACTATCGACAGCAAGGAAATCGTGACCTATGTCAGGTCCCTAGACAAGGGATCTGCCTCCAATGAACCAGAAAACACTCCTGAAGACTCTTCGGAACAACCAGATGAAGCCCTTGCATGGCGTGAGAAATTACACCAAGTCCTAATCAATGAAATCAGCCCAGAATCGTTTGAGCGTCTGACGCAGCGTTTACTCCGTGAATCAGGTTTTATTCATGTGGAGGTAACAGGTCGCACAGGAGATGGCGGAATTGATGGGAAAGGAATTGCTCGCATCAATGGATTGATGAGTTTTCACATCGCTTTCCAGTGCAAAAAATATAAGGGCTCGGTCGGGGCCCCAGAAATACGAGATTTCAGAGGAGCTACTGTCGGCAGAGCAGATCGGGGGCTCTTTATTACAACAGGAAGTTTCACCAAGGCAGCTATCGACGAAGCCACGAGGGATGGCGCAGCACCAATCGATCTCGTTGATGGAGACCAATTAGCGGACAAACTAAAAGAACTCGCTCTTGGCATAAAAACAGAACTTGTCGAGAAAGTATCTGTCGACCCTGACTGGTTTATCAATCTTTGAATTTTATTTTGCTCGCCCCCCAAACTTCTCCACAGTACGCATCGCACCCAGGCCAAGAAGTGACAGCAACACTGTGACAAGCGTCTCAGTCCCAGTAAGCTCCGGCAATTCGGATACATGGGGAAAGAAATTCACTGTCACCCAAGTCAGCAAATCAAACAGGATAAAGTGCCATAGAAGTGCTAAGCCACAGACCCAGCCGATAAAGGGCCGCCAGCCCGCAACGAAGATAGAACGGTGTCCCGCCTCAACCTTATTGAGCTCAATCTGGGCCAGACTGGGTTTCATCATCAGTTTGGCCTTGATCAACTCGGCGGCTTGTTTTTCCTCATCGGTTTCAACAAAGCGGTCGATAATGTTGGCAACGCCCTCTGCGGCAGTGACGAGACCTCCACCGATCAATTTATCCAACATGGCTTAATCCTCCACGATCTCAAAATGAACGAGATCATCAAAGCTGTTGTCGCGGACCTCTGTATCCCGATCCCAGTCGCCGCCCCAGCGCAGGATTACGCCCATGGATTTGGCGGTGGCGAGGACATAGCCCGCGAACAACGTCTGTCGTTCCCGGTCGTCCCATTTGACGGGATAAGGCGTCACATCCACGGCTAGAGAAGGTACGGTATTGTGTTTGCCATCCGGCCATCGCACCTGACTTTTCCCTTCAGCAACCATCTGGTTTTGGCGATCCTTATCGCGATGCCCTTCGAGGATGGTGCAATCAAACTCCCGCACCACCTCATGAAAAACCCGCTGCAACAGCGGGTGACAAGTGGAAAGCTTGGCGATGGACTTTTCAGAGAATGCAGGCATCAGTGACCTCCTCCAAACAGCTTCAGTTTGATGGCCAACCCCGCCATCAGGGCGATCAATACCCCTGTGGTGACAAGACGGACAATGGTCGACCAGGCGGTGTGCTTGGCGACACGCAACGCACCGAGCAAAGATCGCAGATCACGGATATCGCCAGCTGCTTCTTCATCGACTAGACCGACATCCGCCAGCGCCCGCTTTGCACCACGCTCGGCGGCCAACTCGAGCAGTTGCTCAAATTCTTCCTCAGGCATGACGACATGCCCGTCCTTCGTTGAAGGACAGTTCATAGGCTTTCTCCTTGAATAAAATTTCAGGCGGCTAGATCGGCCTCGTGGACACGAATGTCCTCGCCAACTGCTGTGATTTCGACCTGCTCACCTCGGGGCCTGACAGCAATCACACGCGCCTTGGCGCTCCACGCTTCTCCAGGGCCAAAGGCAAAGTGGCTGCGCTCTTCAGCCGTCCCTGTGTAGGGAACAAAATCCAGCGCATCCAAGATCCTCAGTGATCGCATGTCATCGCCATTGGCTTGGACCTGGAACGGCCCAGCCGGACTGCTATCTCGACGGCGCAAAGCAATATAGTGATCTTCACCCTCAGACCATTCCAACGGCTCCGAGACTTCCAGAATTGAAGTTTCCGGATCCCACGAAACCACTTCACCACCCTGTCCCCATCGCGGCATATCGTGCGTGACAGCCACCAAATCCCCATAGGTCGGGATCAGGCCATCCAGTTCGGTCTGCCAGGAAACCAGCTTTCGCCGATAGCGATTGTCCGCCGCCATGTAGAGCCCTTCGCGCTTGGCTTGTGGTTCATTGGTGCAACCAAACAGCATCACCTTGGCGGGCTTTTCTGCTGCACTATCCGGAAGACTGGACGTGACCTCATCTGGGTTCCATGTCCGAGAATTGAAAAACTCCACGGTCACAGCATCCGCCGTATCGTCACCCGGCATGATGTATTGAATCTTGAATGAACCTTTGACAATGTTGCGGGGACTGAACATAGCCACAGGCAAAGTCTGCTGCGCATCCCGAAATAGCCGCACCACACCGCCCTGCAATACGGGAACGGCCCGTCCACAACGGGCAATACGGATCAGGGCTTCCCAGACCGTCATGGTGCTGTCGAAAACCCCATCGAAGGTATCACCCCTTGCCGACCATATTTGATCTAATGCGGCCAAAGCCTGAAGGTCCATTCGGGCCTCAGCCAAACCCGCGCCGTAAGACGCCCGACATGCATCAGCGAAGGCCCAGGCAATGGAGCGTGTCGGTTCAGGCGATGACCACCCGGCTTCAGAGGTCCAGATTGTGAGCTTCCGGGTAACCACACAGTTGATCATCCGAGACGATCTCTGAGAGAGGTTATCGGTCGCCCGCATTTTGACGGCCAACAGCGTTACATTGCCGAATTCCGGAGTGCCTTCCAGATATGAGCGCACAGCTCCCCAGCGCAGTTCATGTCCAGCACGAGAGGACGTATCAATGGCATCAAGGCGGATCATCCGCACTTCATAGCGCCCAGACGGTACGGCGTACTTGTAGCTGAGTCTCAAGGCAGAATTGGTTGAAGCTGTATAGCTCTCGGTACCCAGCGATACCCAATCACCGATAGGTAGGCCTTCGTCATCAATGGTCCGGGCCTGAACCTCCCACTGGGCGCTGCGGGTATCAAGTCCCCCACTGTCATTAGCGTAATAGAGACCTCGTGCGAACACCACATCGATGCCGATATGACCGGCTTTGGTCTCAGCGGGATTGGCTGTAAACGGACCAACCCAATCCCCACCATCAGATGTACTGCGCAATTCCTGCCCCGCCACCTCAGGTGCGGTGACCACATCGGTTTCAAACAATGTGACGCTGCCGCCTGGCCCAACGATCTCCGTCTCTACTTCATCGAAGGACGCAATGGGCGTGTCCTCAATGCGAACCTGCTCCAGATCGAATTCACCCTGGCCAATCACATGGAGCTGAAATAGGTACTGCTCATTATTCACAAACTCCTGATAGGGTTGGGTCGCAAGATCGGGATAGATCAAATGTCGGCCATAAAGGACAGGGATCGGCTGGCCGAGACGGGCCTCGTTGCCCTGTGCCGACAGAGAGTAAGTTGGGCTGGGTGCTGGTGGCGCACCAACGGATCCGAAACTCAACGACGGCACGGATGGCTTAGGCGCAGGCACGACGGCATTCATCAACGCCATGCCTGCCAGCGAAATAATCGCCCCACCGATGGCTTGTTGGAGGACGCCTGCGCCAATGCCAAGGGCAGCCCCAGCATTGGCCGAAATCCCCATGGCTGCGCCCAGAGGTCCGCCAAGAGCAAAAGAGGCCACCATCACCGCAATGGACAGGACGGTGCGCAGCGGGTTCTTTCCCCCACCGCCTCCACCGCCGCCCCCTTGGGGCAGGGTCACAAAGGCCACCACGTCATTGTCATTGATGAACGTGGTTTCCCAATCAGCCCTCAAAACAGCCTGGCCGTTAAAGAGACAGATTGTGGGACGCTCAAATTCATTGATGCCCTGACCATTGAGCCACCCTCGAACAGTGACAGGACTCAGAACCGGATGCACCTCCCGGTCCCGCTCCGGATAAAACGGGTTTCTGACAAGGGTGACGGCAGCGAGCATTAGTCAACTCCAATAAAGCGGTAATAGCCCTCAATTCGCCAGCCATTGGCAGACAGGGATGCAAGGTTTTGAAAGGCAACACCGGCTTCCTGGGCGCAATGGAGAACACCGCCTCTGTCTACATCCAGCCAAACACCAACATGAATTGGATAACGAGCCTGGCGCATCAGGACGCAGTCACCTTCTTTTGGGTCTCGGGCGAGAACCCAGCGTTTCCGTTCGGGGTGGTTGCGAAAATCTCTGGCAATCGCGAGAAGGTCTTCTGGATTTGGAATGCTCGGCAACTCTCGGCCAAACTGGCGCTGCTGCACATGACAAACAAAGGCCCAACAGTGAAAATTGTCAGGCCCTTCGCCATCTGCCGCCCACGGGATGCCAATGTAGGTTTCTGCCCAATGCGTCATCGCGTCAGCCCCGGAAACCGCTTGGCCGTATAGGTCTCACTCGGAAAGGCCTTATTGCCGACATCCAGCATTCGGGCGCGACCAGTCACCTGCAGGGCATTGGCCTCAACCTCTGTCAGCACCAACGTGATCGGCGGATCCATCTGCGGCCCTTCAAGGTCGGTCGATAGATAGGGCCGATAGGTGATTTCGATCTTGTCCTGCGAAACCGCTGCCGCGTCCAAATGGCGAACGATCTCACGGCTGACGTTGTCCAGCGTAACCGTGATTTCAGGCACGGGTGCCGTGTCGATGGGTGGCAACGACAGATCAAAGGCTAGAGCAATGAAGGTCACCATCTCACCACCGTTTACGGGCGCAGAGGACTCCAGGCGGGCTTCCAGATCACGGTGGTCGCGCACCACCCGAATGGCCGTCTGGTTTCCGTCGTCATCGACAAAGGCAGGATGGCGCAATTCAAGTGTATGCAGGATCACCACATCTGAAGGCGCGGCTGCATAGGCCTCGCGGATGGCCTGGCTGAGTGTTGGATCAGGCATCGGTCAAAACGCAGACATTAAAAAACCGGCTCAAGGCCGGTGGGTTAGGTCAATCGGTGAAGCGGGCGTTACCAGGTGAAGGCCTGGATCTCATCCAATGTGGCAAGCGCAGCAATGGCAGTTTCTGCCTCATCACTGGCGGTTCGGATGGCTTCGCGCTCGGCATAAACGTCTTGCAAGGTGGTGGTGCCGTTCAGGGCGTCTCGCTCTCTGGCACGGTCCACTTTCCAATCGGTTTCTGCGATCCGTTCACCGGCCTCTGATTTAACTCGGCCAATAAGAGCAGATCGTGCGGCTTCCAATTCCGCCGCTTGTTGAGATGCAACGGTATCGGCGTCTTGCTGCTTGACCTCATCATCGGTGATGCCGCCATAGCGGTCGACGACCTTGCCATCGACCAACTGAAAACGGTGCCCGAGCTTGGACGGCACAGGTAGTTTGAACTGACCATTTGGGCCAATCACGCCCCAGTCGTCGCTGTAGGGGAAGCTGATTTTATCGACCATGATTAGTTACCTCCGATGATCGGCACGATGTAGGGATAGTTGGTGGAGTGATAAGCGCTGTCGAAGATGTAGACATTGAAGCCCGGCACCTTGGAACTCATGTCACCTTTGTCCGCGATCGCCTCAAAAATGCTCTTGGTGTCGATATGCGACATATAGATGCCATAGCCACTGTCGGAGTTTGGGCTATAGGAGATCATGAAGTCGCTGTCGCGGATCGGCGCGAATGAACGCCCGTAGCTACTATCCTGATGCTGCAAGAAAACATACTTACCGTCGGACACCCGGATCAGGAACACTTCGGCCCCGGCCCCGTAGTAGTAATAGGGCTGATAACAAATGACGTATTTGCCGTCATTTGAGATCTGGAAACGGAGACCGTTGCGATCCCCCTGTTCCATGCCATAAGACGTGGTGGTGCTGAGCGTGTGGGTCGCTTCCTGCGTAAAGCCACCAGCACCATCCGGCGTGAACCGATCCAGCATGCAATAGCTGTGTGGTTCCATCCGAACAATGATCACCTTGCCGTCATCGCAAGGAACGACCACGGCACGGTACAGACTTTCGCTGTAGCCCGCAGAGTTTGCCGTCCAGTCAAAGAAGGTGTGATTGGCCTCATCCAAGGCATCGAACCAGGTTTTGCGGTCAGCGGCATGGATATCAAACGGAGCTACATTGGAATAAACATGCAGCCGCATGCCAGTGCCGCCGTTGGTGTTTTCATTGATCACAAGGGTGCGGGTTTTCTCGTTGTATCCGATCATCCCGTACTTGCTGTAGGTGCCAAAATCGTTCTGGGCATAGAACTTGTTCGCCGTCCAGGCCAAGTGCCAGCCTTCCGTTCCTGACAATCGGCCCGGCGCGATGGCTCGGGGCGCGACCCCGGCGTATTGGTTTTCCATGAACAGGGCGAGGTTCTTATTGGTCTTGTTGTTCACCCAAACGCCGACATTGCGAAGTGCGGTTGCCGCATAAGGGGCTGCTCGGCCAATCATGGCTCCATCGGGAGCCACAGCCAGCGAAATATGGCCCAAGTGCCCGCAGCGTGCGGTGTTGTCGCCATAAGACGAGTCCGTCGATGAGATATTGGAGTTGGTCTGACCATAGGAATACCAGTTGTTAAAAAACTCGGTGCCTTCGCCGCCGGTGGTCCCTTGCATGTAGCTCGTCGAGTTATAGTTCTGCCTTCCGACTTCTTGGAGATAGTGGTTATAGAGAATGGTGCCCCACGGAGATGAGCTATACATGGTCACCACGGCAAAGGCCGGGCGCTTCCATGGGTCCATGAGGTCTGTGTTCAGGTAGTGTTGCTGCTGTTTGACAGCGTTAAACGTCAGAATATCCATCGTCAGACCTCCGTGATGGCGTCAATTTGCCCATCGGGCGTATAGGTGAAAGTGAAGCTGCGGGCATAGTCGATGCCGCCAATGCTCAGCGTCTCGTCGTATCCCATCATCCGGCTTTGATCGTCGTAGGTGATGTTGTCCACGAGACGAGGCCCTTGCTGGATAGAAACGACCCGGCCCAAGGTGTCATAGGTCAAGTCGCCCGAAACGATGGTCCCGGTGAACAAAGCCGCGTTGGCTGCGTCCACCGAATAGCCAGCCCCGGTTCCTAAGTAGTTCCCGAGATTGACCTCAAACTCGGCCAATTGATCGTTGATCTGGGTTTCCAGAGCATTGTTGAAGGCTTCGATATTGGTCAGCGCCGTATTCAGGTCCGCAATGACCGTGTCGTTTACAAATCCGGACGCCGTGGCCAGCCAGAGGGTGTTGATATGCGCCTTCAACGCTTCGGTGATGGCTTTCAACTTGGCCGGAATGTCCTTGGCTTTCGAATTGCTGAAGATGTCGATATCTTCATCGAAGGTCGCAAAAGGCGACGTGTCCGGAATGGTTGGAATGGTGATGGGCATGGATGTTTCTCCAATTACAGATTTTCAAGGACGCTTTCGCCAAAGGCTTCAAGGGAACGCTCGCCAACCATGACGTCACCGGCGAGATCCAGATTGCTGGTGTCCCGGTTCATAAGCTTCCAACGCTCTTCGCCACCAAAAGGCACGTCGCCGATACGGGTGGCCCGGGTCAGCATGAGCAAATCCTCCCCACTCAAATCCGGGGAGTAGAACCCGACGGATTTCTGGGCGATCTTTTGCTTCAAGGCTTCATAAGCCGCCGGGTCCTGGATGTTTTCCATGAGCTCCACGGCTTTCACCATGAGAGCGAAGTCATCCATGCGCAGATTGGGCTGATCCAGTTTGGCGCTGATGGCCGAGAACGCATTGGCTTCAGCCAATTTAAGCGTTTGATAATGAGCAAGGGTCGTCATCTCAGGTTCCCTCAGAACAGTTCGATGCCAAGGGCGCGATAGTCTGATCCCCGCCTGGCCGATACGATCAGGGTTTGCAGATCAAGACCGGTGGCATTGGCGACAATGACCGCCGCCGCTTCCGCTGCAACAGCCGCGCTCTCCGCTTCACCAGCCCAGAAGGTGCTATTGGTTTCCGCCGTTTCCGCCTCATCAGCAAACGAGTTTGCAGCGAGAGAAGAGGCTGCGGCCTGTCCAGCAGACTGAGCAGCATTGTTTTCAGAAATGGCTGCGTTTGTTTCAGAGTTGGCTGCGCTCTCGGCAGAAAGAGCTGCCGCTTCCGCATGTCCTTGAGCGATACCTTGGCAATTGGTGGCAGAGCTGGAAGCCGTTTCTGCCGCCTCGGCAGATGCTGCAGCGGCTTGTGCTGATTGCGCCGCATTAATCTCAGCTTGTTCAGCTGCAACCTGAGCTTGGCCAGATGCCGTTGCAGAAGACGCGGCCCCGGTTTCTGAGGCCTGAGCATTTGTGGCACTCAACGCTGCCGCATCGGCACTCTCCGCCGCTGACTGGGCACTGGCCTCGGCGTTGGTTTCCGAGGTCGCTGCCGCCACAGCACTATTGGAGACACTTTCCTCGTGGAAAAGAGCATTGGCCGCACTGGAGGCAGCCTGCGCTTCGCTTTCGGTCGCAGAAGCGACCATCTCGTCCAGTGTGGTGAGACTACCCTGCAATTGGGCATCCACGTCAGCCATGGCCTTGGCCACGGTTTTAACGGACCCACCTTCCGTTTGGACAACGGATTGGTCATCGCCATGGACGATTTGATGCAGCAGCTGTCCGTCCGCCGTGGTTTGTGCAACGGCAGCCGCTAAATCAGTTTGCAAAGACATAAGAGACTTCCTTTACCAGGTCATTGGGCCCGGCAGTTTTTGGTGAACAAGAGTGTTCAAGTCAGCGATAGTGGTCAGCAAAAGAGCCGGATCGTTCTCAAGAAAGATATCGAGGGCATCTCCATCCAATGTGGGTCGCTCCCGGATCTCCAGATCCGACGTGACCTCCCAGAGAACCCCGTTTTTCAAGCGGGCTTCGAACTGGCGTGTAAATCGAGCTTCGTGACCGACAAGGCCAAGCCCACCCAAAAGATTGATTTCAAACCATTCCCCGCCTTCCTTGGCATGCCAGCGATACCAGGCCTCAAAGAGGGCAAATTGCTCGCGGCGAAACAGCCAACGCACAGAAATCCGTGATGGCACCTGCGTAAAGCGCCGACGTTGGCGAGCAGGTCCGGCCTCCATCTCGGTGCGAAGGATCGCCTCGCCAGGATGGACGCCATAGCCGTCAACCGTTGGAAGCGGCAGGGTCTTGGGCCAGGTGATTGTCATATGCTTAGGCCCTTCTGATTATCGATACGCCCCTGCTGCCGGATTGAGCCCGTAGCGGCGTTCCATGGTCGGGGCCAAGCCTTCGCCACGACCGATGTTACGGGCGATCTGTCCTTCGATCTGCTCCACGATGATGTCGAGCCGGAGACCACCGCCGCCGTCTGAACGCCACTGCGCTCTGGCTTCGGTGCCCGGAGCCCGGTTATCAACATGGACGTTGACCTTCACTTCTGGCTTTTGGCCCAGTTCAGAGCCCCGAAGACCCGCACTGAGCGCTCGCATCTGCCCCGGCGTGAAAACCGTCTCACCACGTTGGGCAATGATCGGCACTTCGTTACCAACCACACCACCACCATGAAAACGGGGTGCATTGTCAAAGACAGTCGGGTGGACAGATCGGCTTGGCAAAGGATCAGATCCGATGACGCCACCGACATGAGCCACTTGCACAGGCCCCGGTGCAGGGAAATCTCCGACCATACCGGAAGATCCGCCGAACAGACTTCCCGCGATCGATCCAAAGATGCCCTCAAACAAGGCCCCAAAGGGTTTGATGACCGCCATGCGATAGGCCGCCCGCAAGGCTTCCTCGGCGATGGAGTTAAACAGATCGGATGCGCTCACTTTGCCGGTGGTCGCCCATTGAACGAAGGCGTCCTCGCTGGCTTTCAATGCTCGAGATGTGGCCTGCTCAAATTGCTGGGCAGCATCGGATGATTCCCTGGCATAGTCTCGCAAAGCCCGGACAACGCCAGCCGACCAGTCCTGGCTGGCACGGAGCATTTGGTCATAGGCCCGCTCAGAGGCCCGAGCGAAGGTTTCCTGATCAATGGCTCCTGCGGCCAACAGCTCATTTAGTTTTCTGACCTCGGCGGCATAGGCTTCCTCTGCTGTTCGAAGCTCTTCTGTCAGCGCTTTGCCCTGCTCGCGGATCCGGGCTGCGTCCTCTTCGGCCTTTGTCCTGGCTTCAATGGCTTGTTTCTCATCAAACAGAGCTCCGGCCAGATCCCGGACCTGAGCCCGTTCGATGTCCGTCGCCTCGGCAGACAATCGCCGAAGCGCCTGTGAAATAAACCGCTGCCGGTCGGTCAATGCCAACTCATCCCGCTCGGCCTTCAGACCTTCAATGATTCGGATATTGGCAGCCTGTTTTCTGCGGGTGGCTTCGGCTTCCTGTTCAGCCAGGCGGGATAGTTTGGCATCACGAACAGCTGCCGCCCCGGCCATGATTGCGCCAACCTGATCCAGATTGCCACCGTCCGGTTCGATCAAACCCTGCATCTCAGAGACGAGGCGTTCATATTCAGCCCGAATGCGAGCTGCCCCTTGATGGGTGGCCTCGAAGAGCTGGCGTTGAAGATCGCTTTCAATCTGCGCAATTCGGCGAGACCGGTCTTGAGCCGAACGAATATCGGCCTCAATGGCATCGGGAGTGGTCGTGCTATCGGGCGCTGGCGCACTATCGCCATCATCCCTTTGCATCCAGGCAAGCTTGGCTGCCCATTGGCGGTATTGTTCGACCCGCTCCTGAAGACGGCGTTCGAGTGCCACCTTGCGCCCCCAGGCAATGGGGTCATCCAGAAAGCCGACATCGCCGATTTCATTGAGCTCTCGAGCGATCTCTTGGAGCTCTTGGCGGCGTTCTTCGACGATGCGCCGCGTCGAGCGTTCCGACAGACCCTCGAAATTAAAATCACCGGACAAGGCCAGCTTGATCTGCTCGTAGGCGGTGGCCGCATCAGCCGCCAGATCAGCAAGGCCCGATGAGACATCGGCAATGGCCGGAGCCAAATCCAACACCGCTCGGGTCAGGTTGGCAGAAACCACCTTGCCTAAAGTGTCTAACTGGTCGCGAGCCTTTTCGGCATTGCGGACCAGGTCTTCTTCCAAAACGATCCCAAGATCGCGGGCATGACGGCGGGTCACTTCCAGCGCATCCGCGCCACCGACCAGCATATTCACCATGGCCACACCTTCACTGTCGAACAGCTTGAAGGCGAGACGCAGCCGCTCGGCAGGGTCTTCTGTGCGCTTGAAGGCCTCAGCGACATCGTTCAGCAAATCTTCGGAACGACGGATGTTGCCATGCTGATCACGAAGGGCGATACCCATATCGGTTAAAGCCTGTTTGGCTTCCCCTGTGCCCTTGGCTGCCTCAGCCACGCGCCGGGTAAATCGTTGCAACCCCATATCGAGGGTTTGTTGCTGGACGCCTGCCAACTGAGCCGCAAATCGCAATTCTTGCAGCGCCTCAATGCCGACACCTAGTTTGTCTGCCGTTTTGCCAATGGCATCGGCGGCAGAGATAGACCGATCAATCAGTGTCGCGAGACCACCCACGGCAGCCGCGCCCACCAAGGCCCCGCCAAGTGCTCGCATGCCTGTGGTCAGCATTCGGGCCCGTTCCCCAAGTGAAGACAAGCCGCGCGATGCCTTGCCACCGGCGCGTTCAATCTTTTTGAGGGATCGCTCCCCACTTTCACCCACATTGACGAGCTCGGCTTTGACCTTATTGCCACCCTCGACCGCCAAACGAACGGCGTATGTATGTTTGGCTTTGGCCATCAGGTTTCTTCTCGTGTGTTCATGGCTTCGACCAATCCGGCCTCCGCCGCTTGCAGTAATTCAGAGGTGATCGAAAGATCCGCACCTCGGGCCACGGCGATTTGAAGCGCCACGCCCAGATCAATGCCGAGCACATGGCCGGACGTGGTTACACGCAGCTGGCCAAGGCAGGCTTGCAGCACATCCCAGGCTTGGTGCTCTTCGTCCGTGATCAGGGCGTATCGGCGTCTTGGACAGGCTTGTCCGCAGTCCGTTTCACAGGCTTGGCAGTAGCTGGGCCCTCCGCCTGGCTGGAAGTGCCAGCGGCAGAGAGCCCGGATCCGTTTTTTGCAGCGGTAAGCAGCACCTGTTTCAGAGTGAATTCCTGAAAGAACCGCTCACCAACGGGATAGAGCGACATCAGGGCCGCGACGTTTTCCGGGGTCACGTCCGGGTCATCCTCAATGCCAGACCAGGCCGTGATGTGACGAACGGCCAACTCCTTGATCAACAGATCCTGGAAAACACCGTCGTGTTCCGCCTTATCGGCAAAGTCTGGAAGACCATCCACCGGCAATCCAGCTTCAGTCATTTCTTGGTACTGGCTTTCCAAAGCTTCAACCCGCCGACGGGCAGAAGCCTGAGCAGCCGCCATACCAGCTGTGGTCAGGGGTTTGACGGTGACCATGGCTCCATAAGGAAGCTCAATATCGAAGGGCTCACTGGGTTGCTTTAGGGAGATCATGCGTATTCGCTCCCATCCAGATCGTTTGTGAGGGTGACATCCAGCATGCGTCCCGCAGCTTCATTGCGAGCGCCTTGGAAATCGAAACTCGCCTGCACCCCGCCAGGACCATCAATGGCCAGCTTTGGCTTCGGCAGATACACTTCGTGGGCAGCAAACATGACGCTGGCATTGCCAACGGTGTAGCCGAAGGTCAGGTCCACTGGCGTACCATTTGCAGCCAGATCAATCAGGGTGGTGTCCGAAAAACGCACATCAATGCGACCTGTCAAAGCCGCCACAGTGGGATCGGCCCCATCGATCTTGCCGTCAGAGCGGATGGTTTCGATTTTCTCGAGGTTGTTTGAGTAATTGAGCGAGCCACCGGTCAGATTGCCGATCGGGTTGCCGCCCCGGGTAATGGAGCCCTGAAACTGGCTGATCCGTGTGAACGCTAGAGAAGTTGGCGTTCCGCCTTGAGACGTATCATTGCGAACCTCGCCTTGCGCAATCACCCCAAGCGTTGCCGCTGCCGCACCCGATCTCTGAAACTCCAATGCAATAGAGCCCAGCACAACGCCGGAATGTTGGAAGAATGCCGGAACCTGCGGCATGCCAACTTCGACCGTGTAACTGGGCAAGGCGTCGTTCCCTGAGACAAACACATGATCAAACGTGCCGTCGCCGTTATCCGTAGTGACCGGGTCACCAAACAAGGCAGTGAGCCAGATCCCGAGATAGCGCGGATCCATAGGCACCACCACTTCACCCTCGTCATTGATGACGTCCTGCAATGGAGCCAGCGGATCGCGGCCTTGTCCCAGAACAGGGTCATCAATCAGGCCTTGTTCGGAGCCCAAGGTGCAGCGATTAAAGGGCATGCGGATATAGTCGCCACTGGCCGCTTGCCCATAGGTGGTTTCCCGCATGAGCAGCAGCGTGGCGCTCGAACCATAGGCTCGGGCCATCGGTATTCTCCTAAAGTGTAAAAATAAAAAGATCAGCCGAGAGGCGTGTCGGCTTCAAACTCAATGGCGATGATCAGGGTGCCAGCCTTAATGGCCGGACCGCCGATCACGGCTTCGGTGTCGATTTCTGGTCGGCTGTATGTCAGGCCGAAGGCCAAACCACCCAGCGTTGGATCAGCATCAAGAACGGTGCCTATTTTCTGCAGCAGGTTATCAAAGGCGTCATCACGGGCTGCGGCATCACCGGTTTCGACGTAGATCTCTATCTCTGCGTCCTGTCGACAGTAGACCCCACCAAATCCACCCAAGGGCTGCTCGGGTTCGTCAGCCGTGCCATCGCGAAGGATGATTAGTCCCGCAGACGGGATTTTCTCAGGCACTGCTGAATTGCGTTCGACAGTGACATCAGGAATGGTCCTTAGGGCCGACAGCAAAGCGATGAATATCTGCTCGGTTTTTGAAGGCACGGCCTACTCCGATGGCATATGACGATCAATTAGGTTCGGTGTTCGGCGAGACCAGGTTTCCGCCGCGCGGCGCACATCCAGACGCTTGGGCATTTTCACCTGCGGCACCATCACAAACATCACCACCGTGGTGATCCCCGATTTGATGCGACCGGATTTGGTGAACGAACCACCTTTGGCACGACGCCCAACGCGGCCAGTCTTGCCGCTCACACGAACGCCATCGACGACCAACAGTGAAGGCTGTCCGCGTCGATACACAAACCTCAGTGGCCCAAACCGATGCTCTGGAAAATTGGACGGTGTTATCCGTTTTCCCCCAACACCTCGTTTCGGAGCCGCTTCCGTGGGAATGGCCAACCAAAAGCCAGACTTGCTTTTGATGACCGTTCCCTGATCAAAGGTTCGGACAATCTGCGGTGCTTTTGACCAAACAAGGCTTGCTGCATCGTAGCCCTTATTGGGATACGACCGGCTTCGCCAGGTGCGGGCCAACCGTGTTCCCAGGCCAGCAGAAATCAACTGACGCCGAAGACTGCCCTTGAGCCCGTCACCGGCATCTTTAATCCCACCCGTAACCGCTTTCTCAATCCGGCGTAGCTCTGCTTTGAGATCGGCTTTCATGGAACCGACAATGGAGGACGCAAGCTTCATACGGGTCTTACGTCCAATGTCCAAACCAATCGATCAGGGTCTTTGCGTTCAGGTTCCCCCTGCACGACATAGCTTCTTTCATTGAAAGTCACTCGGTCGCCAGGTTTTGGCTCGGGCACTTCAGAAACCCTGACATCAAACAGAGTTGTCTCTGAATGAACCCGGGTTTCACCAAAACCAATAATTTCATCTGGCCGTCGAGCGATGAGACGTACAGGCACGGCATCCTCACCGGACGGAAGGTAGAGACCGTCAGATGCGATATTCGGATCGCCAAACAGCACATCCATCGCCATGCCCACAGCAGTCATCAGAAACTGCCGTTCAAGCGAACACGCCCAATGGTCTCACTGGCCGTGCCACCAACGGCTTCAACGGCCACACCAATAAGGGTGTTACCTGTCGCCGTTTTGGTCACGACCTTATTGGTGTCATCCCAATAAACCTTGTCACCAGCACTCCAGGCTTGAGACGCAGCTTTGGTCAAATCAAAGACGCCAACAAGGCTTGCCTCGACCTCTTCGCCAGCAACCGCACTAATGGTTGAAACACCGAAAATACCGCCAAGCAGGAAGCCCCCGCCGGAAGCGACATCGTAGGGAACTGCAAGCGTGAGGGTATGGCCGGGTTGAATGTAGTTTTTCATGGAAGGTTTCCTTTTCCAAAAGACGAAGGGCGACCAATTGGCCGCCCGTCACGTCAGAAATAATTATGAAAAGCCCGTGTTACGCGCCGGGGTTCTTGAACAGCCCGCGCCAATCAATGGCCTTGGCCCCGAAATCCAATCGGCACTTGATCTCAACGCCGTCCACATCGAAACCATTTCGGGTTTCGATATAGGCTCCTTGCTGGCCCTCCAGATAGGCATATTCGATGGTGTCGATCTGATTCGGGTTGGCCGCCAAGTACCAAGCCGTTTCACTCACCGCATCCAGACGCGGTTCAGAAATCGGCGACAGCGTGCGAATGGACTGGGGCACCACATTGGCCGTGTCGGCGGGTACAATGTTCTGTGCCACCATCTGCTCGGCCTTCAATTCCAAAGCGGCAGGAACGATCAGGAAAGACGGACGGATGTTCAAAACCGTCTTCTTATCCAGACCAGTTTGTATGGCCATGGAGGCACGAGCCGCACCAACGGCATCCACCGACAGCGCAGCGCCGGTACCGGACAGGTTCTTATGGTCGCCATGGAAGAGCGCTTTATTATCAGCCATCGCCGGATTGGAGGTAATGATGCCCCAAACAACATCGCTTTCAAGCTGAGCGATGGAGTTGCCGTACATGGCGGGGATCCGGGTAAAGGCGTCCAGATCGTCGTTGATCAAAACCTGACGGGTGATCGCGACCACCCGGCCATAGGTTTCGATGCGGTAGCTTTCCTTGGACTCGCCAAGCGTTCCCCGCTTGAATTCGCCACTTTCGTTGACTTTCAGGAGCTGAGGCGCTTCGCCCAACTGGACCCGGTGCATGGCCTTAAAATCCGTGGCCAGAACCTGACGACAGAAATGCGTGAAGGTCCGGGGATAGGCATCGTAAGCCTGACGAAGCGTCTTATTGGTAACAGCGGCCAGGATCTCCGGAAAATCCGACGTGGAATGGAGTGCGCGGGTCGCAACCTCGTCTCGGGACAGACCACGGGTATTCTCGCCCGCATTCGCAAGACTTTCCCGTGCCAATTCCATCAGGGTCATGCCACGATATTCACGGGCCGCATCTTCCAATGGGAACAAGGTTGGGCTGTAGCGATGCAACAATGCACTGGTCACTGCCTGACGACGGGTGACACGTTCATCCTGACCGCCAAGAGGAACGGAAACCTGCGAGAAGGTTCGGGTTTCTTCGGATTTGGTGGCAACCTGATCAAGAATGATCTTACGTGCCTCCTCAAGCGAGACACCGCGTTTTACCAGATCGTCGGCAAAGCTGCGTTCCAGATCAAGTTTGCCTGCCAGATCAAAGATGGTCGAAACACGTTCCCGCTCAAGATCACGGGCTTTGGTGACCAGCGCATCCGCATCGGGTTTCTGGACATCAGGCGTCTTGTTTTGTTGCTCAATGGCTCGCTTTTCCTGCGGTTCTTGAGCCTTGGGAGCAGCCTCGGTGCTCACTGTATCTTCAGTCATATCGGGTTCCTCGGTGGTGGGGATATCGTCGTCATGCATGGTGGAATTCCTTTTGCTGCAATCATCAGCGTCGCCACGTTGCACGACGCACTCATGTGTTTGGGTGGTGTGGTTGGACCGGAAACCTGCGGCTGGATCTGCACCGACAGGCACGGCAGAGATTTCAAAAGGCGTCCAGTCGACAGCCCGCCAGACTTCCCTGCCCGCTTCTGATTTGCTCACCTCGTAGCGATGAACCTGATAACCAATGGAAACGGCCCGGATGTGACCGGCGACGATGTCGCGCCAGATCGGCTCGACCTCGTCGCGCTCAGAGAAGCGGATTGTCGCAATGCCCTGACCGTTCTCAAGACGAGCGCTATCTGGGACAACCGAGCCGATGACAGCATTCAGCTCCCCAGTTTCATGCACCTTCAAAAACGGAGCACCTCCGTTCAGCCGTTCCAGACGAACGTGATCCGCATCCAGGCTCAGGTCCTCGTCGTATGGGTCGCCCAAGAAAGGTTGGCGACGAACCCGAGCGCCCGTTGACCAAACCACATCAATGGTTCGGGCCTCCTGGTTCGCTGAATTCGGCGCAAGCTCCGCCGCCCGGCGCATGGCCGGGAGTTCAATGGTCTTATCCATCTGATCCTCGATTTCAGTCTGTGGGGTCGGTCGCAGCAAAGGCGTCTGTGGTCTGCGCACTGCCTGTCTTGGTGACCCGCCTTGGGTCTGAGTCCAAAACGATCCCGGCAGCATCCAGTTTTGTGTTCATACTGGCGATCTCCGCCAGAACGGCGTCAGGATTTCGGCCTTGCCGCGCGATGGCTTCCGCCAATGTCATGGTGCCGGAGCGAATGGAAAGTAGATCCGCCATGGCATCTTTCATGGGATCGACCGCTTCAAATTTCGGTGGCGACCACTCAACCGGCACCACTGGCTCAGGAATGTAGCCAGCCACCCATGCCGCCTCGGTAAACCAGTTCCAGACTGGCTGGCAAAGCATGGGAATGAACAACTGCCATTGAACAGCATCAATCATGCGTCTGAACTCGACGAGGCCCGCACGGATTGACGAGTAATTCACCTGGCTCAAGTCACCGGTGAGCAATTCATAAGGAACCCGAAAACCCGCCGATATGGTGTGAAGGCTTGCGCGTTTATATTCGCCGTAGCCACCCGTTGCCGCTGGCTGGTTAAATTTGATGTCTTTACCGCCACGGGCATATGCAATCAGTCCGGGCTCAAACTGCTCCACCCGCTTGCCATCAGCATCGGTAACAGCCGGAGCGACGCCTTGTTGAGATTCATCGTCACCAAAGACAATCGCCGTAACACAGGCTTCCGTTTTCTTGCGAACAATCTCGGCAACCTCATAGTCATCAAGGTCACGCAAAGACCGAATGACCGGCGCACCCCAGGGAACACCGCGAACCTGCACACGCTGTTTTTCATAAACATGCACAATATCGGTGGCAGCAACTGCCTTACTTTGGAAGCCACCTTGAATGGCACCATAGGCGTCACCCGGGTGGCTTTCATAAATCCAATAGGCCTTTCTCTGTCCTATGCCGTTGAACTGCACACCCTGGACAAGGCGATCTTTCCCGGCGGTCTCTCCGTTGCGTGTCGCATCCAGGAAATCTGCTTCAAGGGTTTGGAGCTGCATCGGAACCTTTAGGCCATCGGAAGTCTTTCGCATACGGCGGCGAACCAAGACCTCCCCGGCTTCGACCATCTCACGGCAGATCAGGGTCTGAAGGCCGTAAAAATCCAATTGACCATCGGCATCGCATTGGCGAGACCATTGATCCCAAAGTTTGTTGACAGCCTTGTCGAGCGTCTCATTACCTGAAACCGCCCGGGGCATGATGCCCGCGCCGATGATGTTGTTAACCAACACGGACACAGCCTTGGCTGCATGGGGATTGTTGCGAACAAGGTCCCGCATGCGATCGCGCAACAACGCGCTGGCCATGCCGACTTCGGTGTCGGCAGAAGTGCCAGCTGTTCTCCAGCCATCTGTTCTGCGCCCTTTTGACGCACCATCATAACCACGCGCGAGCCCGTCAAACGCCTGACGTGCCAAGGCCCTCTTTGTGGCAGTGACGGGTGCAAATACCGCGACGGCTTTATCCAACCAGTTAACGGTCATCAGGAATTGCCTCGGCGGAAGCCCGCAAACCCGGCAACTGGCAGAGGCTTCTTGCTTCCGGCAATTTCCCGCTCAATGGTTCGGATCCGGCTGATCAAATCTTCCGCTGAACCGTATTCAACGGATTTGCCGTCATAGCTGACACGCAACGTCCCGCTGGCATAGGCGCGTTTCAGCGCCGCCAGTTCTGTATCTGACCAAGACGTCATCGAAAGTTTCCTTAAAACCAATTGTCCCGCCGACCTAACCAATCCGAACGGCGTTTTTCCGTTGGCGGGTTGGGCGGGCGGTTGATCATGCCCGCTGCTTCGGCATCTCCAGCCGGAACACCAAGCTGATCCTCCAGGTCCGACCACTTTTCATCAGACCATCGATCTGCTCCCGCAATCCAAGCGGCAGCCCGGGCGTACACCCGGCAGTCCAGAGCTTCGTTACGCTCGCGCAGTTTTTGCCATTCAAGGCGTGTGAAACCGCGCTTGTTCTTCACGGTCACAAGCTGCTCAGCAACCAGCTGTTTGAGCCACTCTGTCTCCACCCATGTCGGTAAATGAACCGTACCGGGTAAATACTCGGCTCCCTCGGCTCTTTCCTCATCCGTCGGACGAGCTGCCCGAAGAAATCTGTAGGTCTCGGATTTAAAGGTTGAGACAGAAACCGTCCAAAGCCGGGCCCCGCGTTTAAGCTTCTTGCCGCCATCGGTCGCATCAACGAATGTTGGCCCCGATACAGGACTGGATCGATTGAACCCTTCAACGCCCTTGATGGGGGCAACCTGGCCAAAACCGACCCGCCGTGCCCAGGAGTAGACAGCCGAGGCTTCATAACCGGTATCAACAGCCAGTTTGGCGATACGAAGATGAGCCCCACTTGCATGGGGCCAGGGTTGATCCAAAAGAGCTTCAAGTTTCAGCCAGGGGTTTGGGTCGTGTGGACCACCATCAATAATGATGTGATCCACCAACCAGCTTTCCATGCCTCTACCCCAGGCCCAGACATCCACTTCGATGCGGTCTTTCTGAATATCGGCTCCCGCCGTCAAAAACAGACCGCCCTCTGGGACCGTTCCCGGCGACCATTGCTGGCGCTGATCGTACAAACGCTCCCAGTCCGGGGCTTCACCGGTCTCGACCCAAGTCTCACCCAGTGAGGTGTTCACGAAGGTCTTCATACCTTCGGCCCCTTGGCCTTTGGCAGACAGAAATGCCCGCACCATGTTTTCCAATCGAACCCATGGCGAATAGATTTCATTCAGATGGAATCCTGCGATCCCAGCAAAAGGGTTTTCTGCTCGCCATTCACCATGACGGATTACAGACCACCGCTGCGCATCCGACCAAACTGAGCCGCACTCCTCACAAACATAGTGAGCCGTCTCCGGCAGGTGGGCACCAGCAGCGTCCTTTTCCCAATGGACCTGTTCCCATCGCAAGACCTGATGGGTTCCGCAATCCGGGCAAGGAACCCAAAACCGTCGTTTATCACTTTCTTCCCAAGCCGCATCAATCCGGCTCACGCCCTTGATCGTCGGCGTTGAGACCAGAACGATCTTGCGGTTCCAGAACGTCACTGTCCGCTTGCGAGCCAGATTAACCGGATCACCTTCCGCTCCAGCACTGGGCGGATAGCGATCGACTTCATCGCACAGAAGGATCCGGATTGGACGCATGGCCAGACCCGAGGGTGCGTTCGCACCAACGATCGTCAAATGACCACCGACAAACTTCTTGTGCAGGATCTTGTTCGATCCATCCCGGGACTTCGGATCCGACAGCTTCCCATGAAGGCGCGGGGTATCTCGCGCCATGGGTGCAAATCGGTCCTTCGACCAGGTCTCAGCGTCGCGTTCCGTCGGCATCACCACCATGATCGGGGACGGGTCCTGATCGACGTGATAACCGACCGTGTTCAGGATGCATTCCGTCTTGCCGACCTGAGCCGAGGTCTTCACAACCACGGTTTCTACCGAGGCATCGGAAATGGCATTCATGATGCCGCGTTGATACTCGGCGCGTTCCGTCACCCATTGTCCGGGCTCGGAGCTCGCTTCAGAGCTCAGTCGTCTATTTTTGTCCGCCCACTGGCTTACGGTTAGATCTGGCGGCGGTGCCGCCGCTTCCAGCGTTTGTTTCGCCACCTGTTGCAGCGCTGTCGTCCCCATCAATGTGATGGACGATTTCAACGTCGGTTTCGGCGATTTCCGTGAGCACTTCGTGGATCGCCTTTTTGATGACGTCCCTTGCTTGATTGAGGCTTGTCGTTTCATGAACCACCGGTGCGATTTTGTCAGGCAGCACCAGCAGCCGTGCCCGCATCAGCGCCACGATTTCCGTCCAGGCCACTTTCACGTCAGGAGCCGAGAGCAAATCCCCTCGCATCTGTGAGGCTTCCATCTCTGCAAGATCAGCCTTGGCCTTCACCAACCGGGCTCGCTCCGTTCCATAATCGGCGTTCCCCGCCTCTCCCTTCAGATTGAGATCACGCAGATGGCGGATATAGCCGCGTACCGAGCCAATAAGCTCGTAGCGCCCCCTTGCCGCCTTCGGAATGACACCGGCCTTCGATAATTGC
>Ga0207892_1000093_pt1 | contig 24249 bp, 20 predicted proteins | sample LinPmetageLP54_FD_184063 | JGI IMG/M metagenome (GOLD analysis project Ga0207892, IMG submission 184063) | Marine viral communities from the Pacific Ocean - LP-54 (SPAdes) | ecosystem: Environmental > Aquatic > Marine > Oceanic | place: Pacific Ocean | collected 2010-02-09 | reverse complement strand
AGCTGCTGACCTCCCGCGTATCAGGCCTGCACGAGCGTCTGATGGAAACCTGGCGCAAGATGTTCGACGAGCAGATCAAAGCCGGCAAGATCAATCCTGAGATGGATGCCGAAAGCCTGGCGCTATACATCGTCAAAATCGGTGAAGGTGCGATTTATTGCGACCTGATTTGCGCCCGAAAACCTGACCCAACCCCTGCCGCCACTGCGTTCCGGTTGTTAGTCAACGGTCATCAAGCCTGAGTTAAGCGCGTGTGAGACCTACTGTCGGCGTAGCGGCCAATCGATTTCAAAAGCCGCTCCGCCGAGCCCTTCCGAAGCTTTTACGCCCGCATGCCCGCGGTGCCAATAAGCCACTCGGCGCACGATCGACAGGCCTAAACCATAGCCACCGGACGCTCGTGTGCGGCTATCATCCAATCGCAGAAAAGGCGTAAAGATACGCTCTCGGTAGGCTTCGGGAATGCCCGGACCATCGTCTTCTACTATGATGCGGCAACGCCCGCCCAGCACTCGCGTACTGACTTGCACCCGGCTGGTAGCGTGTCGTGCGGCGTTGCTTACAAGATTAGTTATCGCACGGTGCAAATAACGCTTTTCTGCATCCACCCAGCCTGCCCGCCCGCGTGACCGATCATTGTGCTCAATCCGCACTTGCGGGTTAATCGGCGCCAGCTCCGCCAGCACTTGCTCAACCACAGACGGCACATCCACCGGCTCCAGCACCAGCGCCGGTGCGCCCTGCTCCAGCCGTGCGTAGGTAAGGATTTCATCGACCAGTTTATCGAGCTCGGTCAGGTCGCCGTCCATACTATCCAGATAACGCTTCAGCGCCGCTTCGTTGTCGGCCGTCTCCACCATCTCCAGGCCGAAGCGCAGACGCGCCACGGGCGTGCGCAGCTCGTGAGAGATAGCGCCAATCATCTCTTGCTGAATGTTCATCAACCGTTGCAGGTGTCGCGCCATATCGTTAAAAGCACGCGCCAGACTGCCTACCGAATCGTTACCAATCACCTCGGCACGGGCATCCAGATTGCCGCGGGTAATGTGCAAAGCCGCCGACTCCAGATTCATTAAACGCTGTTCCAACTGCCGCACCAGCAGGTAAATCAACAAGCCGCTGAGGGACAGCGCCAGCAGGCCAGTAATCAGCAACATTTCCGTTGGATAATCCTGCATCTGATAAACCGGACCCATGCTCAACAGCCACTCGGTATCAGGGATCTTCATATACATCATGACCGAGTTGCCTTCCGGGCCTAAACTCAGCACTGTGTCAAACTCGTCTAGCCTGCGAAGCTGGTCGGCATCCAGGTCGGCCTCGCCCAGCCGGGTCAAGCGCAGCGGATAACCGAAGCCTTTGTCACGCCTTAACTCAGACAACCAGCGCGGCATCTCGGAGTCCGGATGGCGCACCAGTTCATCAGCGATCAGAAACAGGGTGGCGCGGCCCAACTGTTCAGATATACGTTGAATGTCGGCGGTCAACACCACCTCGTCCGCCAGATCAACCAGACTAAACACCCGCACATCCCCTGGCCCCCTTGCCCGTACCATCACGCGGCCGCGAATCAACCGCGACCAGCTACTGGCTTCCATGCCCAACGAATCAAGGGAGTTAAGCTCCAACGGCACGCCGATTAGCCGCGACCACACCGCTAGCGCTTTTTGGCGCTCGGCGGTATCCATAGGTTCAAGGTTGTCGGCCATCAGGCGGAAAGTGCCGGTGGCCATGCGCTCGCGGTAATCCTCTGCGCGCACATCGTTGACCATACGAATGCTGATCAAGGCCAGGCAAGATACGGCAATCAACACCAACAACATGCCGCCATAAATGCGGATAAAAATGGAGTTCACTGCTGATCTGGGCCCGGTGCGACGAACAGGTAACCCTTACTACGGACCGTTTTGATGATGCGCGGTATGTCGGGATCGTCGCCAATCTTGGGTCTGATGCGCGAGATGCGTACATCAATGGAACGATCCTGGCCGTCGTACTCAATGCCGCGCAGCGAGGTAAAGATTTCTTCTCGGCTGAGGATGCGGCCGGCATTGCTGGCCAGCAGCCAGAGCAAGTCAAACTCGGCGCCGGTCAGCTCAATCAGATTATTGCTCAGCCAGGCTTCACGTCGATCGTTGTCGATCAGCAGGTTGCCAAAGTTCAGCCTTGGCGTGGCGCCGCTGGCTTCAGGCTCGACGGAACGGCGCAGCAAGGCGCGAATACGCGCGAGCAACACCTGCGGGCGCACCGGCTTGGTGACGTAGTCATCCGCGCCCAGCTCCAGGCCATGAATATGGTCCTGGTCTTCGCTACGGGCCGTCAGCATAAGAATCGGCCGCGCAAAGCCCGCTTCGCGCACCCGTTGGCAAATAGACAAACCATCTTCACCCGGGAGCATCAGATCGAGTACTACCAATGCCGGTTGCGTATCCAGAATACGCTGAACTGCCGAGCCGCCATCTGCTTCATGCTCGACCGAAAGCCCCTGCTGCTGCAGGAAATCACTGATCAGGCCCGCCAGTTTTTGATCGTCTTCGACAATCAAAATAGTGCCACTATCTGTTTCCATCCCACCACCTTGCCATGACTACTGACCGCAATTGGTGCGCGATTGTAACACTGGCGAGACAGCACCGGGGCAACCTACAGACAGCACACCTGCAACAGTATTTTGCGACCAGCAAGCCGCAACCTGTGGCATAGCTCACATAAATCACAACATCTAGTGATTTGGCTTAGAACCCTGCAGGCAGCGCTCTGACTCGTTGCGCAAGCGGGTCAACCCTTTACGCAAAAAAAACAGTTAGAAAATCGGCTTGCCACATATCGGAATGCACACTATCTTGTGCCAATACCGTTTCACGCAACCATATGTATGGTTATGACTCACAACAACCAAGCTTGCGTCAAGCGCTGAAACCATGCCGTATTCGGGTGTTGCAAGGCCAAGTCATGCTGACAAGCCTTCAGAAGCATCTACTACATATTGTGTTAGTGACGACAAAGGAGCCAGTCATGCACGTTTCATCCTCATCCAGCGCCACCCTCGCCACCCCCGTGCATGCAGAGGGCGATCACCAGAACGACCTGAACATGAGCGCCCCGGGCCAACTCCGCGTTATCAAGCGTAACGGTACGCTAGTCCCCTATACCGACGACAAAATCCGCATAGCCATGACCAAGGCGTTTCTAGCCGTGGAAGGCGCTGAGGCAACGGCCTCCTCGCGCATTCGCCAGACCGTCGATGAAATGACCGACACCATCAGCGCCATCTTTAAGCGCCGCCTGCCCTCCGGCGGCACCCTGCACATCGAAGAGATTCAAGATCAGGTCGAGCTGGCACTGATGCGCTCAGGCGAGCAGAAGATCGCCCGTAGCTACGTACTCTACCGTGATGAGCACGCCCGCCAGCGCCAAGAGCGCCAAGCCACCGCACCGGCAGATGCCCACCCCAGCATTCGAGTCACTTTGTCTGACGGCACCCGCCAACCACTCGACCTGGGCCGTCTGCGCACTGTGATTAAAGAAGCTTGCGCTGGGCTGGCTGAAGTAGACGCCAATCACATTGAGCAAGAAACCCTGAAGAACCTCTACGACGGTGTGACCCAGCTCGACGTCAACACCGCCATGGTCATGACCGCCCGCACCCTGGTTGAACGCGAGCCTAATTACAGCCAGGTAACCGCCCGCCTGCTGCTCGACAACCTGCGCGCAGAAGCCTTGGGCCATCTGGGCGTCGCCACCAGCGCGACCCACAGCGACATGGCCGAGCTGTACGCCAAAACCCTTCCGGTCTACATTAAAGCCGGTATCGGTTACGAACTGCTCGACGCCAAGCTCGGTGACTACGATCTAGAAGCACTGGGTGCAGCTATCGACCATAACCGTGACCAGCTATTCGGTTATCTCGGCCTGCAGACCCTGTACGACCGTTACTTCCTGCACCATGAAGGCACGCGCCTTGAGCTGCCGCAGATCTTCTTCATGCGCGTCGCCATGGGCCTCGCGATTGAAGAGCAGGACAGAACCGCACGCACCATCGAGTTTTACAACCTGATCTCCAGCTTCGATTACATGGCCTCCACGCCAACCTTGTTCAACGCCGGCACCCTGCGTCCGCAGCTCTCTAGCTGCTACCTGACCACAGTGCCCGACAACCTATCAGGCATTTATCACGCGATCCACGACAACGCCATGCTGTCCAAATTTGCCGGCGGTCTGGGCAACGACTGGACGCCAGTACGCGCCATGGGTGCCTACATCAAAGGCACCAACGGTCAGTCGCAGGGTGTTGTACCCTTCCTTAAGGTAGTCAACGACACCGCCGTCGCGGTAAACCAGGGCGGCAAGCGCAAAGGCGCAGTGTGCGGTTATCTGGAAACCTGGCACCTGGATATCGAAGAGTTTCTGGAGCTGCGTAAAAATACCGGTGACGACCGCCGCCGCACGCACGACATGAACACCGCCAACTGGATTCCTGACCTGTTCATGAAGCGTGTATTTGAAGACGGTCAGTGGACCCTGTTCTCGCCATCCGATGTGCCCGATCTGCACGATCTGACCGGCAAGGCCTTCGAAGAGCGTTACGAGTACTACGAAGCGCTGATCGAGTACGGCAAAATCAAACTGCACAAAACCATCAAGGCCGCCGATTTGTGGCGCAAGATGCTCAGCATGCTGTTTGAGACCGGCCACCCTTGGCTGACCTTCAAAGATGCCTGCAACCTGCGCAGCCCGCAGCAGCACGCCGGTGTGGTTCACAGTTCTAACCTGTGCACCGAGATCACCTTGAACACGTCTGCTGACGAGATCGCCGTATGTAACCTGGGCTCGATCAACCTGGTGCATCACATCACCGACGGCAAGCTAGATAACGCTAAGCTGGAGCGCACCGTAAACACTGCCGTGCGGATGCTCGATAACGTTATCGACATCAACTACTACTCCGTACCGCAGGCCAAGAACTCCAACCTCAAGCACCGCCCGGTTGGTCTTGGCATCATGGGCTTTCAGGATGCCCTGTACCTGCAGCACATCGCTTATGGCTCGAACGAGGCCGTCGCCTTCGCCGACCAGTCGATGGAAGCCATCAGTTACTACGCCATCCAGGCCTCCTGTGACCTGGCGGACGAGCGCGGCAGCTACTCTAGCTTTGAAGGTTCACTCTGGTCCAAAGGCATCCTGCCCTATGACTCGCTCGACATCCTCACCGAGCAACGCGGCGCCAAATACATTGAAGTGGACCGCAGCACCACGCTGGACTGGGAGCCGGTCCGTGCGCGTGCCAAGAAAGGCATCCGCAACTCCAACATCATGGCCATCGCGCCGACCGCGACCATCGCTAACATCACTGGCGTATCACAGTCGATCGAACCCACGTACCAGAACCTGTACGTTAAATCGAACCTGTCTGGCGAGTTCACCGTGATCAACCCCTATCTGGTTCGCGATCTGAAAGCCCGTGACCTGTGGGACCCGGTCATGGTTAACGACCTCAAGTACTACGATGGCTCGGTACAACAGATCGATCGCATCCCGGACGACCTCAAAGCCATGTACGCCACTGCCTTTGAAGTGGAAACCAAGTGGATTGTCGAAGCCGCCAGCCGCCGCCAGAAGTGGATCGACCAGGCGCAGTCCCTCAACCTGTACATTGCCGGCGCCAGCGGCAAGAAGCTGGACGTGACTTACCGCATGGCTTGGTACCGTGGCCTGAAAACCACTTATTACCTCCGCGCCCTGGCCGCTACCAGCACCGAGAAGTCGACCGTCACCACTGGCAAGTTGAACGCCGTGTCCAGTGGCAATGCGCCTACCGCCGCTGCACCGGCTGGCCCTGCTCCAGTGCCAAAGGCGTGTGCGATTGATGAGCCCGATTGCGAGGCTTGCCAATAAGCGCACGTATCTGAACGGCGCGCGCGTTGTTGCCGAGCTAGCCGAACCCGGTCACGTACATCAGTACGCTCCCGGGCCCGGCCAGCGCGGCGCCTAGCGCTCACTCGCTCAGCTCCGCGCTCAGACCGCAGCAAGAACTATCCCGCCTAAGCGGGAAGAACAAACCAAACAACAGCGCCGTACGCAAAACTGCTCGGCGCTGCCACACAAACAACTTGCCGCTTGAAGCTTACCGCTTGAGGCTGACGACCAAATGGAGCCAAACCCATGCTCAACTGGGACGAATTCGATAGCGAAGACACCACCACCGCACCTGCCCCGGCAGCCGCTACTAAAGCAGCGCCTACGCAGGCAGACCGCGAGCAAGAACAACAGGTAGCCGCCTCCATCGAACAAGCACGCAACGTAGATGATGCCGACTCCGCCGCCATCGCCCGCGCCAAAGCCGCGCTCGATAGCCTGGATGTAGAAGAAGGCCTGGAAGAGCTGGAAGGTTCTGCCGCACGCGTCAACGTAGACGCCAAGCAGATGATCAACTGCCGCGCCGACCTCAACCAGCTGGTGCCATTTAAATACGAATGGGCCTGGCAGAAGTACCTCGATGGCTGCTCCAACCACTGGATGCCGCAAGAGGTCAACATGACTGCCGACATCGCCCTGTGGAAGAGCAACGACGGCCTCACCGAAGACGAGCGCCGCATCGTCAAGCGCAACCTCGGCTTCTTCTCCACCGCCGATTCGCTGGTCGCCAACAACCTGGTACTGGCTGTTTACCGCCTGATCACCAACCCCGAGTGCCGCCAGTACATTCTGCGCCAGGCCTTTGAAGAAGCTATCCACACCCACGCCTACCAGTACTGCATCGAGTCACTGGGCATGGATGAAGGCGAGATCTTCAACATGTACCACGAGATCCCCAGCGTCGCGAAAAAAGCCGCCTGGGGCCTTAAGTACACCCGCTCGATCTCCGACCCGACCTTCAACACCGGCACCGTCGAGACCGACAAAGAACTGCTGCGCAACCTGATCGCCTACTACTGCGTACTGGAAGGTGTGTTCTTCTACTGCGGCTTCACGCAGATTCTCTCCATGGGCCGTCGCAACAAACTGACCGGCGTGGCTGAGCAGTTCCAGTACATCCTGCGTGACGAATCCATGCACCTGAACTTCGGCATCGACGTGATCAACCAGATCAAGATCGAAAACCCACACCTCTGGGATGCCGCCATGAAGGACGAAGCCACGCAGATGATCCTGCAAGGCACCCAGCTGGAAATCGAATACGCCCGCGACACCATGCCCCGCGGCGTACTCGGCATGAACGCCGCGATGATGGAAGACTACCTAAAGTTCATCGCCAACCGCCGCCTGACCCAGATCGGACTGAAGGAAGAGTACCCCGGTACCAGCAACCCCTTCCCGTGGATGAGCGAAATCATGGACTTGAAGAAAGAGAAGAACTTCTTTGAGACGCGGGTTATTGAGTATCAGACAGGTGGGGCTTTGAGCTGGGATTAAACTGCGATTAAGATTGATCATTCCCACGCTCCGCGTGGGAATGCATCCCTGGGCGCTCTGCGTCCACCCAAGGCGCCATTGCAAGATTAGCCCTATAGCGAAGCAGAGCATTACCCGACGGGTTCCCACGCAGAGCGTGGGAACCATCACGATCGGCAAAACCACAAAGCGCTCGGATTTGCGCTCTGATCGTTGATCGTTCCCACGCTCTGCGTGGGAACGCAGCCCCGGACGCTCTGCGTCAAGACCCAGGATAGCGAGTGCGCAAGATCCGTGGCATCACCAGCTAACTCCGACTAGACTCTCCCAAAAAAAGCACAGCAATTCGGCTACGCCAAGAGCCGTACAACCCCGCCGACCGATTCACGGAAGAATCCCATGGGCCGCAGCCGCTACTTCATTACCGAGCCTGAAAAGCCGCATTTTCTTACCTGCACGGTAGTGGAATGGCTACCGCTATTCACCCGCCCTGCCCTGGTCGAGATCCTGTTCGACTGCTGGCGTTACCAGCAGGCCAACCAGAACCTCAAGCTCTACGGCTACGTGGTGCTGGAAAACCATCTGCACTATGTGGCCCAGGCGCCTGATCTAGCCAAATGCGTCAGCAGCTTCAAGTCCTATACGGCGCGCCAAATGCTGAATCACCTGACGCAGCGCGGCGCTCACTCTACTCTGGAGCGCCTCAGCTTCGCCAAACGAGCGCACAAGCAGGATCGCGATTATCAGTTTTGGCAGGAAGGCAGCCATGCGGAACTGGTGTGCAGTACCGAGGTAGTGCGGCAAAAGCTGGACTACATTCACCTGAACCCAGTCAAGCGTGGTTATGTGGATCGTCCTGAACATTGGCGCTATTCCAGCGCGCGGAACTACGAAGGGCAGCCCGGGCTAATCGAGATTGACCGCTGGGAGTGAGGTGACGCGGAGCGTCTAGGGCTGCATTCCCACGCGGAGCGTGGGAACGATGAATCACTGCACCAGCTTTAATCAGCTTCAACGCCGTCGTCTTTCTCACTACGGTTAATAATTGCCGCTCCCACCAAATCACCAGTGACATTCAACGCAGTCGCGCCCATCCCCACCAGCGCATCAATGGCTGCGAGTAGAGCGACGGTTTCAATTGGCAATCCCACTTGGGCGAATACGGTGGCGATCATGATGATGCCTGCGCCGGGAACGCCAGCCGTACCTATGGTCGCGAGCGTACCGACAATCACTATTTGCACCATTTGCATCAGGTCCAGCGGCACACCTATTACGTTGGCGGCAAAGACGGCTGATATTGCGATTCTGATGGCAGCGCCATCCATGTTAATCGTTGCGCCCAAGGGCAGCATGAAACTGGATACGCGGTGAGACAGCCCCATGCTGCTGGCGGCATTCATGGTGATGGGCAAGGTGCCGGAGCTGCTTTGAGTGGCGAATGCGGTGATCATCGGCGTTCTTGCGTGGCGGATGAAGTTGCCGACTTTGACGCCCGATACCAACATGGCTACAACGTATAAACCCGCGTGCACGAACAAGGCGATATACAGTACCAAAACCATCCCCGCCAGCGACGTGATGGTGTCGGTGCCCTGCTTGGCGACGGTGCCGGCCACGATAGCAAATATGCCGATAGGCAAGTAATGCAGCACGCCCCGCATGATCATCATGGTCGCTTCGTTAAGCCCTTCCACGACCGTCAGTACCTGTTTGGCTGCATTGCCATAAACCGGTGATTCACGCAGTTTCAGCAGGGCGATGCCAAAGGTCACGGCGGTAAATATGATGCCGAGCATGTTCATCTGCACAAAGGCGGCAAACAAATTGTCAGGCACGATACTGAGCATCACCTGCACAATACTCGCCTGATTCTTTACCTCGACTACGGCCTCACTATCGATCTCCATACCGGTGCCCGGCGCTAATACAGTCGCCACGGCAATGCCGACGATCATGGCAATGGCGGTTGAGAGTAAATACCAAACTATAGTTTTTCTGCCCAGGCGCCCCACCCCACCAACATCCCCTTGGTTTACACCCATGATCAGGGTGAATAGCACGATGGGGACAATCAAAAATTTCAGTAGCCTCAAAAGAAGCTCGCCTAGAGGGGCAAACAAATCTACGACCGATTGACTGGCGAATAGACCCACACCAATGCCTAACAGCAAGGCAATGGTGATGCGAAGTATCAGAGACGATTCTGTGTATTTTTTGAACAACACTTGCATAAAATCCTCTCTGAATTAAATGAGGTACTCAACGGGCGCGCCCGCTGTAATAAAGGTTAGATGAGAGCGCACGGCCCCATTCAAATATTACTCTGACGACGCTGCGTCATACTTTTGGCCCTGCGGCATCCTGCTTGCTTAATTTCAGCCATTGCCCGAGCCTGGAATTAGGGTTGCGACTCACAGACCAAGGCAACCACACCATGACGGCCAGCATCACTAGTGCGGCTATTACAGTAAGTGCCGGATGCAATGTAAAGGTATTGCCAAGGCCGGCGAACACCATTGTCATGGGTAGCATGCCTACCAGCGTCGCGAGAGCAAAACGCCAGGTATGAATAGCAGTAACGCCTGCGGCGTAGCTGATCAAAGCGAACGAGAAAATCGGTACGAGCCGAGTCAGAAAAATCGTGATTGTCAAAAAACGTTGCGAGCCGTTACGCGCCAATATGGGGTTATCCGGAAAATATTTGCAGACCGCTTCACGCCCAAGAAGCCGTGCAATCCAGAATGCAGCGAGAGCCCCAATCAGAGCGCCCGTAGCGGCAATCGCCGTGCCCATGGCCACGCCAAAGGCCAAGCCTGCAGTCGCGCTCACCGGTAGCGTAGGTATGGGCCCAACCACAACGGCGATCACCATCAGCAGCATGAGCAATAACGGCCCGACAGCGCCCTGACTGGTAAGCCACTCAGCCAGCATCTCTGGCGCGAGACTCGCGGGCATACCAAGCACGTGCAACAACCACCAGGCACTCGCTAGCGCAGCAGCGACAAGCATGGCGACGACGACCTTCAATGACACTCCGCAACCTCCGGGTAAAAAACCTATGCATAGCGATGGCGGCACACACCCGCTGCAGCGCTATCTTGCCACTCAGCACAACCCCGCTCTCGTGTTCGGAATGCATGGCATGCGTGGGGATTCTAACCCGGTAATCAGAGCATCACACGCCTAGCACTGCTGCGTGGAGAAAAAAGCACCCCAGGATAAGACTGATCCAGTTAGAGGGGCTAAGGAACCGCGGGTGATTCGGGGAGTCGGAAAAATACGACTCATCCATGCAATGTAAGGTGAAAATATGACTCAGCAAGCGAAAGTCGGTCAGCCACTCCCCAATGTCACAGTAAAAACCCTCGATAATCAGACTGTCCAACTCGGGCAGCAAGACAGCGCCAAATGGCAGCTAGTTGTGGTCTATAGAGGCCTGCATTGCCCTATCTGCAAGACCTATCTAAGCCAGATAGAAGAAATGAAAAGCGAATTCGATGAGATGAACGTGGATGTGCTTGCCATCTCCACAGACCCGGAAGCCAAGGCCAAAAAATTCCGCGATGATAATGGTCTGAGCATGACCATCGGCTACGCGTTGTCGATCAGCGATGCCCGCGCACTGGGCTTGTTCATTTCCGATCCACTGAGCAGCGCGGAAACAGATCAACCTTTTGCCGAGCCCGGCACTTATCTGATTCGCCCGGACCGCAAGCTGCATATTATGGACGTCTCCAACGCGCCCTTCTCGCGGCCCGACCTGAAAATGCTCAAGTCCGGTATCGCATTTGTACAGAAGAAGGATTACCCGATTCGCGGCGAGAGTTGAACCGCGGTGCCGCCGCTTGGGTGATAGCTTCAACTAGCGGCGGCGTTGATCAAGGACTCCAGCGCAGTTCGGCGCACCTTGATAGTGGCATAACTTTTCGCAGGGCCGAGTGGTGGGTGAGCCATGAGTCAGGGTCTATACTGGATTTATTGGCTCGGTCAGATTTGTCGCTGAGCACCGCCCAGACCACCAGGCAAACTACGTGAAAGGTTTTACTTCTACGGCAACGTTTATCTGTTTATTGCTCGGCAGCCTCGCCAGGGCGGAGCAATATCAGGTAGTTACCGAAGAGTGGGCACCGTACAACTACCTCGAAGATGGTCAACTCACCGGCATGACCACCGAGATCGTTCAGGCCATCATGCAGCTGACCGGTGATGACGTTGACGTAATGCTGCTACCCAGCATGCGCAGCTCTCACGCGCTGAATACCCAGCCCAAAACCATTATGTACTCGATGTTTCGCACCGCGGAGCGCGAGCATTTATACAAATGGGTTGGCCCCATAGTAGAAGAATCCATACATCCGTATCAGCTGGCCAATACGCTCCAGCCGATCAATACCCTTGAGCAACTGCTGCGCGCTCCCCAGATCACCACACGCCATGCCGGTCTCATACCCGAGTTGCTCACGTCGCTGGGCTTTCGCAACCTGGACAAGAGCGCAACCGGCAACCTGCAGCTTTATCGAATGCTGCTGGCCGGACGTACGAGTATCATCATCGGCGACACCGCTGCGGGCGTGGCTTACTACAGCCGCCAGTTAAATATTGCTCCAGGCACGCTGCGACAGATCCCTATTGAGACGTATCGCTCAACGCTCTACATAGCCTTCAGCCGTGACTGTGACGACACGCTGGTAGACGCTTGGGCCAACGCGTTAGAGCGACTGCGTCATTCGGGCGAATTAGAGAAAATTCAGCAGCGGTATGAATGACCCCTCAGTTAATTAAAAGACTGTCTAGGCCTAACTCTCCGTGGTTATATCTTCACGCAGGCAAAGAGTGCATTCCCCGACACGCCGTCCCAGGGTAATAAACGCTCGTAATCATGCTCCAGCACCTGCACCTCAAAATACGGCGCAAGCAGGCCAATCAACTCGCCAAAACTCACTGCTACCATGGGGTGCTCATCGCGCCACAACTGCTTGGCATTCGCTGCGGTTTTTTCAATATGTAGCTTTAACAATTGCTGCTCGCCTTCGCCGGAGTAATGCCAACCAGAGCAAAAGCTAAACACGGATTCAGCGTGCTTTACGTTGTGTGACACCCAAGAACCGTTATCAATATGCTGCTTATCCACCGCGTTGAAACAGAAAAGCCCGCCCGTGACCAGTGCACTATGCGCGCTGGCGATACAGGCCCTCAGTCGCTCGATACTGGCACTGTAGTGGATGGAATAGAGGAAGCAGGTAATCAGATCGAGCGGCTCACTTACTCTGAAATCACACATATCCTGCAGCGAAAACTGCGCTTCCGGACAACGCACCTGCGCCTTGTCCAGCATGGGTTGGTTGATGTCGAGTCCGCTGCTTTGAAATCCCGCATCGAGAAAATGCCGGATATGCGGTCCTGTCCCACAGGCTAAGTCGAGATGCCCTCGTCCACCGTTCCCCAATAGTTGTTGAAGACGTTGAACGCTGCGGCTTTGCGCGTTGTAATCGATATCCGCACACATCAAATCGTAGTAACCGGACAGGTCGGTGTAAATGGCGTTGGAAGGCATGTTGGCTTGCTGGTGAGCGATGGGGCGCGAATCATATACCGGCGCCAGGAAATTCACCCGTAAATCTGGATGTACCCCATTACCTACTCATCACGCCCAGTCCTCACCGGCGGAAAACCCGGCATTTCACCTGCGCGCTTAACGCCACACCCGGCTTGATCGCTCTATACCTCTGGAACCAGAGCGATGAACGCGGTCTTTAAGCAGGTAAACGGGCTTACTGATTCCCGCCCTGCACTGCTAGACTCTGCGTATAACCTATCAAGCCCGCATGAGTGACTAATTTGTCTGTAGCCTCTCACCGTCTACCCCTCGCTCTGCGCCGGAGCTTGATAACTGTCGTTCTGTTTATGGCTTGGCTACCCAGCCTGACAATGGCCGCCTGCGAAAAAACCCTGCGCTGGGATGACGATCCACCGCTCAGCATGCAATTGGCTGATGGCGCTATAGGTGGCATTTATGTAGACGTTAACCGCGCGGCTTTAGAGCGTTTGGGCTGTGAGGTAACCATGCGGAAACTGCCCTGGGCACGTGCCCTCAAGGAGCTTGAACTAGGCCGGCTGGATGTATTGCCAGGCGCCTTCCGACGACCCGAACGTGAGGTCTATGCCTACTTCTCCGGCGAGGTATTGCCGCCGTCTCGCAACCTGCTGTTTGTGCAAACAGAGGCTTTTGAGCGCTGGCCGGTGGCGCGCTTGATTGAGTTACGGCGTATACCCTTTCGCCTCGGAGCACAGATCGATGTGCACTACGGGCCGGCCTATGAGCAGTTGATGAGTGACCCCGCCTTTGCCGACCGAGTAGCAATGGTCGCCACCCGCGCTAACCTCTGGAGCATGATCGACAAGCGACGCATCGACGGAGCCATCGCCGATGAACACACTGGCGCTTATGAGATCAACCAATTGGGTCTGAGCGAGCAGATCAAAGCCACCAGCGTGGTGGTGTCTAATACAGCTGCCGAAGTCGCTTTCAGCAAGCGTTCGAATACCCCGGAGTTTGTTCAGACTTATGCCGAGGCATTGCAAGCATTGGTGGCCGATGGCAGCTACGAGCACATTGTACGGCGCTATATTACGCCGTGAGCGGGTGTAGCTTTATCGCAGAGTGCAGATGAATTGTGGCATTGGCCAAGGTCACCGGTTGGGTGATTGAACCAGCAGCTGATGAATAAACAGAGTAGAGGGAATGCTAAAGCGGGTGGCGGGGTTAGCCATGGCGAAAGTACTCCGCCATGGCCTCTTGTCTTACTATTCCGGGGTGCAGGCTGGTAAGCCCAAGCGCTGACCCACAGTGAAGTTACAGCCGTAGTTTGTATTCGCTACGGTAGCTGGATTCAACACATCATCGCCGACTGGCTTGATGTCTTCGTTGACCCACTTCAGCCAGTCATTGATCGCTGCCTTATATTCGCCAGCAGAGAAGTCGCAGTGGCTGGTTGCACGTATCGCGCGCTGCACCAGCATATCGGCATTGCCATTCTCTTCCGCGCGTTCACGGTAGAGCTGCTGATGACGGAACGGCACATAGAAGTCACCCAGAGTATGCATGGTCAACACCGGTACATCGAAGTCACCGTTGACTAGCGGAATCCAGCGCACTCCATCCTCGCGCAGCGGGTTTGCTTCCGGATCGGCAGTAATCCTGGAAACAGCTTCATTGAACTCGATTTCTTCGGCAGTAGGCTCCGAACCGTTCGTCCATCGGTAGACCGTGTTCTGGTTATCGTAAATATGCTTAATCAGGATGCCATTGATATCCCCAGCCGAACCACCTGTTCCCAACACCACGTCCTGCCAGAAAGTGGAAAAGCCTTGCTTAAAAATCGGCCGTTCGCCGCCGGTTAGGTTTTTAGCTATGTCGACTAGACGCTGACCCTCAACACCCTTGGGCGAGGACCAATTCACTCCACCGCCCAGGTTCTGATTAAACAACGCATTCACCATAGGACCTGGACGGGCCAGGAGGGAGATTTGCCCGTAGTTTTGAAAATCGCCAACTAGATCCTGGAACGTAGAGTAGTCCTCATCGCCATAGCCAGACAGCTGCATCATCACCCGGGTGTAGTCACCCAGCCACTGGAACTCGTTCTGCTCAGACTGGCAAACAGGCGCGGCGCCAGCGTAATTAACTTTGAATTGGGTGCGTTCGATATTTTCCCGATCCACCGCTGCTGCGGCGATATGACCACCCAGGGACTCACCCGAAATCAGGTACTGACTGGGCGGAGCCGAAGCCACTCTCTCGCCATGATCCCGCTCGATATACTCGACCAGGTTCAGCGCTAGTTTGTTGGTATCTTCCAGGCCGGCACGGGCGTCGTACCAGTTGGCGGAGTAGGATGACGCAGCCCACGCGTAGCCAGCATCGATTACGGCATCTCGCCAAGCAGCAGACGGCGTCTGAAGTTTTACCTCAAGAACATCTCCACCATAGCCGTGAGTCCACATTATGAGACCTTTTCCGTCCCAATCATCCGGCACTTCAGCTACGTAAAGCGCATCGCCTTGCAGGCCATCATATTTGCCGTAATAGCGCGTGGTAGTAGCGAGTTTGACCAGATCTAGCTCAGGCAGCGCTTGGGTATAAAAAGCGCGCTTATCCTGCTCACGGGTTACCGCCGGCGCTTCTGGCTCTGCGGCAGGTGCATCATCCCCTCCGCCACCTCCACCACTCAAACAACCGCTGAGCATAATCGCGGATAAAGCCATGGGCACAGCAGACCGGTACCAATGATGTGTTGGCAACATAAACCTCCAATGTTCTGTTCTTATGATTTTTATTATTGAGCCTGAGCCCAACGCGCTCGTTCTGCGCGTGCCGAGAATAATGAAGTTTCCAGAAAAATGCCGCATCATCATCAAAATTGATATGGTCTCCCATGCGCAAGCGATTATCTGGCTGCGAAGCGGCTGGGGAGGCTCTACCAAACACGCTGGTCAGTAGCTTGCCTATACCGCGTGGAATGGAAAATAATCATGGCCGAGAGGCTATCTGCACATTAGCGTGATGAACGTCAGCATTAGGCCGGTGCGCGTTCCTAGACGACTCAACCATGGGTTCCGAATGAATTCGCTCACGAATACCTCTAAAGTGCGGTTGATAGAATACTCAGGAGAAAAGCATGAATACGGCATCCAGTCGCGGCGCCCAGATTCGCGAAGCATTACAGGTGAATCCTGACCTAAAAGGCACAACCGAGATCCAGCGTGAGATCGAGCGACGCGTCGACTTTATCAAGGCGACTGTGCAAGCCTCGCATACCCGGGCGTTAGTGCTAGGCATCAGCGGCGGTGTGGACTCAACAACCGCGGGCCGGCTATGCCAAATGGCGGTTGAATCGCTACGCCAGGATGGCTATGAAGCCAGCTTCTACGCCATGCGCTTGCCCTATGACGTGCAGGCGGACGAAGCAGATGCACAAACAGCGCTGGATTTTATTAAACCGGATCATTTACGCACGGTAGACATCAAGGGCGCAGTGGATGGAATGATGGCGTGTTTTACCGAAGAGCAGGCTGAAGCCGGCAAACGCGACTTCGTCAAAGGCAACGTCAAAGCGCGTGCCCGCATGGTCGCGCAATATACCTTGGCCAATTTCTTCAATGGATTGGTCGTGGGTACCGATCATGCCGCTGAGGCAGTCATGGGTTTTTTCACCAAATTTGGCGACGGCGCTTGCGATCTGGCCCCGCTGACCGGGCTGACCAAAAGCCAGGTGCGGCTAATTGCGTCGGAGCTGAATGCGCCGGAGCAACTGGTGCACAAAGTACCTACCGCCGATCTTGAAGAGCTAAAGCCTGGCCGCCCGGATGAAGACGCTTACGGACTCAGTTATGAACAAATCGATGCCTTCCTGCTGGGCGAGCCCCTCGATGAGGACGCCGCCCAACGGATCATTGAGCGTTACGATGCCACAGAGCACAAGCGTCAGGTGCCTTTAGCACCTTGAGCCGCATTCGCTAACAGATGACGCCCTAGTGCTGGTGCTGAACTTCACGCAATGGGCAGGGCGTCACCCCACCTCCTTGCACGCAAAAATGTAATCGCCTCGAAGATTACTGCCCCGCTGCCCTGCCCCGTGCGGAGTGCAACTTCCTATAGCTATCGACTAGGCGCTGATGACGGTCAAGACCTTCGAGCTTCATGCTGGTAGGTGCTAAGCCAAAGAAACGCACGCTACCATCGACTGATCCCAATACGGCGTCCATGCGCTCATCGCCAAACATGCGCCGGAAATTGGCCTGGTAATCCTCCAGTTCCAACTCATCGTCCAGCAGCACCTCCAGCACCACATTCAAGGCCTGATAGAACAACCCGCGCTCGACAGTGTTGTCGTTGAACTGCAAGAAGGTTTCGACCAGTTCTCTGGCTTCTTCAAACTGCTGCAAGGCGATATAAATCAGCAGTTTCAGCTCTAGAATCGTTAACTGCCCCCACACGGTATTGTCGTCAAACTCAATGCCAATCAGGGTGGTGATATCGGTGTAATCATCCAGCTCGCTTTCTTCCAAACGCTCAGCCAACGCTTGCAACTCGTCTTCGTCCAAGCTGTGCAGGTTCAAAATGTCAGCACGGAAAAACAACGCTTTGTTGGTGTTATCCCAAATCAAATCATCGACTGGGTAAATCTCTGAATATCCCGGCACCAGTATGCGGCAGGCGGTGGCGCCCAGGTCGTCATACACGGCCATGTACGCTTCTTTGCCAAGGTCTGCGAGTATGCCGAACAGTGTGGCGGCTTCATCCGCGTTGGAGCTTTCGCCTTCGCCGGAAAAGTCCCATTCCACAAACTCGTAATCCGATTTGGCACTGAAGAAGCGCCACGACACCACACCGCTGGAATCGATAAAGTGCTCAACAAAGTTGTTTGGCTCGGTCACTGCCTGGCCTTCAAAGGTAGGCCTAGGCAAATCGTTCAAGCCTTCGAAGCTGCGACCTTGCAGCAGCTCGGTAAGGCTGCGCTCCAACGCCACCTCAAAGCTGGGGTGCGCACCGAACGAGGCGAAAACACCGCCAGTACGTGGGTTCATCAAGGTCACGCACATGACCGGGAATTCACCACCCAGTGAGGCATCCTTTACCAGCACCGGAAAGCCCTGCTCTTCCAGCCCTTGAATACCGGCCAAGATACCGGGGTACTTAGCTAACACCTCCTGCGGCACATCGGGCAACGCCAGTTCGCCCTCTAGAATCTCGCGCTTTACAGCGCGCTCGAATATTTCGGACAGGCACTGCACTTGCGCCTCTGCCAGCGTATTGCCGGCGCTCATGCCATTGCTGAGGTAGAGGTTTTCAATCAGGTTGGACGGGAAGTACACCACCTCACCGTCTGACTGCCGCACGTAAGGCAACGAGCAGATGCCGCGCTCTATGTTCCCAGAGTTGGTGTCGTACAGATGCGAGCCACGCAGCTCGCCCTCGGGGTTATAAATCGGCAGGCAGTACTCGTCGAGAATCTCCGTCGGCAACGCGTCTTTGCGGCCCGGCTGAAACCAACGTTCGTTCGGATAATGCACGAACGCGGCATGGGCGATGTCCTCGCCCCAGAACTGATCGTTATAGAAGAAGTTGCAGTTAAGGCGCTCGATAAACTCGCCCAGCGCGGAGGCTAGCGCGCCCTCTTTGGTCGCACCCTTGCCATTGGTAAAACACATTGGCGAGTGCGCATCACGGATATGCAACGACCACACGTTGGGAACAATATTGCGCCAGGAGGCGATCTCAATCTTCATGCCCAGATCGGCGAGAATGCTCGACATGTTGGCGATGGTCTGCTCCAACGGCAGGTCCTTGCCCAAGATGTGAGTACCCTCTACAGATGCGGATTGGGGCATCAGCAACGCCTGCGCATCGGCATCCAGATTGTCCACTTCTTCGATTACAAACTCAGGCCCGTTCTGCACCACTTTTTTTACGGTACAGCGGTCGATAGAACGCAGAATGCCCTGGCGGTCCTTGGCAGAAATATCGGCTGGCAACTCAACCTGAATTTTAAAAATATGGTTGTAGCGGTTTTCAGGGTCAACGATGTTGTTTTGGGACAGGCGGATATTTTCAGTGGGGATATTGCGCGTGTCGCAGTACAGCTTTACGAAGTAAGCCGCACACAGCGCCGAAGACGCCAGAAAGTAGTCAAACGGCCCCGGCGCCGAACCGTCGCCTTTATAGCGAATGGGCTGGTCTGCCACCACCGTGAAGTCATCAAATTTGGCTTCAAGCCGGAGGTTGTCGAGAAAGTTGACCTTAATTTCCATGTGCGATTACCAGAGTTGCGAGCAAGACGAATTGGCCGCCATTATCCGGCTTTTGAGCGGGAAGTCATGCGCTGACTGCCACCCGAGCTAGACCTCCTTCCCTTATGGGTGCCTAATTTGTCTGCAAACCCATCACCCATATTGAACGATCGCTCAAAATTAATTTGACTGTCCTTGCGGCTACGCCTAGCATTTGATTAATTATTGAATGATCACTCAATTAACAAGTCTGATAGCTGTAGCCATTGGATTTTCAGAATTCAGTTTTGCTTATGCCAAAACAAACCATTTTAGGAGGCGATCACCATGGGCGCTGTCATCAATCGTAGCTTGCTGGCCACCCGGCGCTTGAGCGTCAACCTGGTCACCTACCCCGAAGGCCACCGCGTGCCACGCCATAATGACCCCATGGGCGGAGGCAGCTATTACAAATTGAATCTGGTTTTGAAAAAGCCATTAGAAGGCGGGATTTTCCAGGTGGAACGGACCATTTTTTCTTTTTTCAATCGCGTGATTCTTTTCCGCCCCGATCTTTACGATCACAACGTTTCGACCATTGCTCGGGGTAAGCGCGTGCTATTGAGCTTCGCTTTTTTAGCGCCGTGGGGAGCGACCGAACAGGGTTTTTAATCCCGTGGTCCAACACCCTTCCAGGTGGTGGTGAACCAAGGTGACGAATACTCGATGCGTGAAGAAGAACATCAGCAAAAGCGTACCGAACAGATAGTCTTTTTACGCGTCTGACGGTAGGTCAACATTCACTTTGTAGATGCCCTGTGAAAACAATGTCTAGGCGCAGCCAACAGCCACAGACAAACGAGGCTCTTTATGACTGAACAAAGCCGCACCCCGATTATCGTTTTCGATGTAAATGAAACCCTGCTCGATATCACCACTTTAGCTCCACTGTTCTCCCGCGTCTTTGGTGATAGCGCCGTTCTACGCGAGTGGTTCGCGCAGCTGATTCTTTACTCGCAAACCATGACCCTATGTGGCCGTTACGCCCCCTTTGGAGAGTTGGCTGTAGGCACCTTACATATGCTCGGCACGACTCATGGCGTGGCTATCAAGCCGAGCGATATTGATGAGTTCAAGCAGTTAATGAGCGTGCTACCGGCGCACCCGGATGCAGCCCCGGCACTGAACACATTGCGCAAGGCTGGGTTCCGGTTGGTAACGCTGAGCAATTCGGCGAGTAGCGCCTCGCCTACGCCACTAGAGCGCGCGGGTTTGGCTGATTTTTTTGAACACAGCTTTAGTGTGGATGCGGTGAAAAAATTCAAACCCGCGCCAGAGACCTATCAGTTTGTAGCAGAACAGCTAAAGGTGCCGATGGCCGATATTGTCTTGGTCGCGTGCCACCTGTGGGATACCGCAGGCGCGCAAGCGGCAGGTTGTCATGGCGCATTGTTGACCCGCCCACACAACGCCGTTCTGCCGCTAGCCGAATTGCCGGCGCCAGATATGGCTGATGCAAATTTAGGTGGGCTGGTTAAGCAAATCATTGATCGTTGGAAAGCGGCTTAATTGAATCAACCTAACGACGATAACCTCCTCGTTCGAGTAATAGGATAAGTATGTAAAGCCGCATTCTTCTGCGCGCAGATGGGTTCATATTCTGCTGGGCAACGCGGGGGGATGGATATCGCCCGGATATAACCGGCCACTCAACTTCGACGCCATAAAACTCGACGAATGCGCGCTAGAAAAAACAGTCGCTACAAAATTGTTTTGTGGGCAAGCCTCAAAAAGGGGCATAAAATCGACGGAACTATTCATTCCGCTGCGGGTCGTCGATGTCCAATATTTCCCAATTTGACCGCGATATAAAGAACATCGCCAAGATCGACGCCGTCCCGCTGATTCTCAGCATGGTAAAGCAGACTACGGGCATGCGTTTTGCTACGGTCGCCAGGGTTACCGAGGCAAACTGGGTAGCCTGCGCGGTAAACGACTCAATCGACTTTGGCTTGGAACCCGGCAGTGAATTGGCGATAGACACCACTTTTTGTAACCAGATCCGCCAGAACCGGCAGCCAGTCATTTTCAAGCATGCGAGTGAACATAGCATTTACGCTACGCATCCCATCCCAAAACTGTACCAACTAGAAAGCTACGTTTCTGTCCCTATCGTCAGATCAAACGACGAGTTCTTCGGCACACTTTGCGCCATCGACAACATCCCCGCGCACTTCGATGAAGAAACAGTGCTGGCGACATTAGGGCTTTTTGCGCAGCTGATTGGCGTTCAGCTAGATATGCAGGAAGCACAAGAAAAGGCTGAAATTGCGCTGAGCAACGAAGCCGAAACTGGCCGCCTTCGCGAACAGTTCATTGCCGTTCTAGGCCACGACTTACGCTCACCATTGACCGCTATCGGCATGAGTGCAGAGCTGCTGGAAGGCAAGCTGACCATCGAACGTGACCGTGGGCTGGCCACCTCGATCAAACAAAGCGCGACGCGCATGGGCGCGCTAATTGAAGACGTTCTGGATTTTTCCAGAGCGAGGATGGGCGGCGGCATTCCAGTCAAGCGCGTACTAACCGACCAGTTAACCTACGCTTTCACCTCGGTGATAAATGAGGTGGCGCTGTCTCATCCCAACGTGTCGATCAAGCATCATATCGCCACCCCGCCGCAGAGCTTTTGTGACGCCGGGAGAATGGGACAGCTGCTGTCAAATCTGCTGGTTAACGCGGTAAGCCATGGCTCGAAGGAGTCACCAGTAGAGGTTTCCGCGATAGTGGAGAACGGTAATGTAGTGCTCGCCGTTACCAACCAAGGCGTAACTATTCCGCCAGCGCAGATGGCGCTACTCTTTCATCCTTTCACCCGGTCAGAAGCGGGTGGAAGAGGTGAAGGCCTGGGTTTGGGGTTATACATCGCAGCGCAAATTGTTGCCGGCCACAATGGCACGCTCAGTGTGTCTTCCACTCCAGAGGCTGGCACTTGCTTCACAGCCAGATTCCCAAGCCTATTGGAAGACGTCCTAGTGTTACCCGCTGACGTCCAACTGGCATAAGCACTAACCGTAATGAGCTAAGTGTACTGGAAGGTCGAGTTCCATCTCGACCATCGCAGTCGCGCCCCACCAAGCTTGCCGAGATAGAACTCGGTCTCTCCAGGAGCTTAGCTAACATCATTCGCGTTGCACACTGATCAGCACTACTACTCGTCGTTAACGCCCAAACCGAAAAATATCGGCGTCCGGGTTACTTTTCCCCATATAGAGATCCGCAATAATCTGCGCGGCAGTGACGCTGTAAGTGATGCCGTTGCCGCCGTAGCCGAGTGCAAAATAGGCGTTGGGGAATTCTTTCGTCTCACCTATATAGGCCAGGCCATCCTTGGTTTCACCGAAGGTGCCAGCCCAGGCATAGGCGACCTCAAAGGGTATTTCAGGCATCAGTTCGGCTAGCTTCTTGGTCAGTTTTTCGCGTTTCTTAGGCAAAGCTTTGTCACGCAACTCACTGTTTTTGAAAGGCTCATCCTCTCCACCGATGATAATCCGGTTATCACTGGTGGTGCGCATATAGGTATAGGGCCGTGCGGATTCCCAGAGCAGGCACTGTTTATGCCAGCCAGGAAATTTATCAACCGGCTCAGTGATAAGGGCAAAGGTGCTGTTAAGGTCGACCACTTTTTCTTCCAGCCAGGTTTGCGATTCATAACCGCAGGCAAACACCACCTTCTGAGCGCGAACCTTATGCCCTCTGTCGGTATGCGCTGTCACGCCTGCTTCGGTCTGGTCTATGTCACTCACGGTGGTGCGATCAAAAATCTGGGCACCGTTGCTATCTGCGCGCTGCAGCAATGCGTGGGTAAGCAAGAAGGGATCTACTTGGGCACCCTGTTTTGAATACAACCCGCAGGGCGAACTGAAATTGAAGCGCGAACTGATGTCTTCGCTGTTCCAAAGCTCGATATCAAAACCGGCTTCTTTACGCACCTGATACTCTTTCTCAATAGACTCAACATCATCTTCGTTAGATGCGAAATAAAAACTGGTGTAGCGAGAAAAGCCGCAATCCGGCAGGTCTTTGGTGATCTTGGCCAGCTTGTCTATTGCATCCGAACACAAGTGATAAGCTCGCTCCGCCTTGTCTTTGCCGATGCGAGTGATCAACTCGCTTAGGTGAGTGTCGATTTCGTATTGCAACATTGCGGTGGAAGCACTAGTGCTGCCGCGTGCAACGTCTCGGCGATCCAGCACCACCACCTTCAGCTTTTGTTGAACAAGGTAATCGGCGATCAAAGCCCCAGTGATACCCGCGCCTATCACCAGCACATCGCACTCAAGGTCCTGTGACAAACCAGGATACGACTTAACCAAACCTGACCGAATAGGCCAAAAACAGTCCCCGGAACGCAAATCCATGTTGTTATCCTCTGAAAGACGGGTTTGAAGTAAATAGCGATGCCACCCAGCTCTTAAATGACAACGTCGTTACAGAAAAGTGCGCCCAACTCGCTACTTAAACACACCTGCCCACGCCAGCGCTAAACAGCTGTAACACAAAAGATATACCGTGTCAGAGGGCCTGGCGGTATAGTTGCAACCATGACATCAAACAGCCACGTACCCCACGACAAACTGCTCGATATGCTGCTCGATGTCGTATGCATCGTGGATATAGAAGGCCGTTTTCTATCGGTCAGCGCGGCGAGCGAACGGGTTTTTGGTTTTCGGCCCGAAGAAATGATTGGTCGCACGACCTTCGACATGATGCATCCGGATGATCGCGACTTTACTCGCGGACTTGTCGATAACATCAATCTCGGCAACCCCTCCTCTGACCATGAAAATCGTTATATCCATAAAGACGGGCATGTTGTTCACATCATGTGGTCGGCGCAATGGCTCGAAGCCGAGCAAGTTCGCGTGGGTGTGGCGCGAGACATAACCGAGCGTAAACGAGCAGAAGCAAAACAAGCAGCGCTATACGCCATATCAGAGGCCGCCCATTCGGCTGGCGATTTGCAGGCACTCTACCAAAAGGTCCATGAGGTCATCAGTCAGCTGCTGCCTGCAGAGCATTTTT
>Ga0207892_1000086_pt1 | contig 25523 bp, 20 predicted proteins | sample LinPmetageLP54_FD_184063 | JGI IMG/M metagenome (GOLD analysis project Ga0207892, IMG submission 184063) | Marine viral communities from the Pacific Ocean - LP-54 (SPAdes) | ecosystem: Environmental > Aquatic > Marine > Oceanic | place: Pacific Ocean | collected 2010-02-09 | reverse complement strand
GGAAATGTCCTCTTATCAACTGGAGCTGACTCCCAGCGCCATGTTCGATATTGCAGTCCTGTTGAATATCACACCCGACCATTTGGACCGCCATGGTGATCTGAACGGATATATTCAGGCTAAGATGCGCATCCTGCGACCACGCGACGCCGACAGTTTGGCAATTATTGGAATTGATGAGCCGCACAGCGCCAGCATCGCAGACCAATTGATGAAAGATGGGCGCGCAATCAGCCGCATCGCGCATACGACCCAGCCTGTGGCGGATATGATCGATGACGGGCAATGCCCTGCCCTGGCGGGTGATCACGGCAAGCAGAATGCCGCCGCAGCCTTCGCCATCGCCCAGGCGCTGGGCCTGTCACAGGAAAGCATCCTGGAAGGCCTGCGCAGCTTTCCTGGTCTGGCCCATCGCCAGGAGCGGATTGCAACACTGGATGGCGTCACATTTATCAATGATTCCAAGGCCACCAATGCGGAATCCGCTGCCCGCGCCCTGTCGGCTTTTGATGGGATCTACTGGATCGCCGGCGGCAAGGGCAAGGATGGCGGTTATGGCGCACTGGACGCCTATCTGACCCGCGTGCGCCATGCCTTCCTGATCGGGGATGCCGCGGCTACCATGGCCGATTGGATCGGCAATCGCGTCCCGACAACTCTTTCCGGCACGCTGGAAACCGCGATTGGTGCTGCCTTTCAAATGGCCCGCACTGAACCGTCCGCTGGACCGGTTATTCTGTCGCCCGCCTGTGCATCCTTTGATCAATTCCGAAACTTTGAGGTCCGGGGCGATGCCTTCCGTGACCTTGTGCTAGCGCTTCCTGCCAATTCCCGCACGGTTTTCTCAACAAGGGAGGCCGCGTGATGGCCATCGCACGTAATGATACTTCTGTCTTGGGTCGCTGGTGGTGGACCGTGGATCGGTGGACACTGGCCGCCCTGCTGACGCTGGCATTGCTGGGCCTGTTGATGACCCTGTCCGCCAGTCCCTCCGTGGCGGAACGCATTGGCGCGGACCCAATGCATTTTGTGCGCAAACAGGCGATCCTGTTGATCCCATCCCTATTGGCAATGATCGGCGTTTCCCTGATGGATCCCCGCGCCATTCGTCGCCTGGCCCTGTTGATGCTGGGCGGTTCCATCGTCCTTTTGGTCGCAACCCTTTTCATCGGCGCAGAAATCAAGGGCGCGACCCGATGGGTCTCCCTGGGCGGATTTACGGTACAGCCGTCAGAATTCGTAAAACCCGCCTTCGCAATCATCGCTGGCTGGATGTTCGCCTCTCAACGGATGGGGGAAACGATGCCCGGCTATGCGTTTGCCGGGCTTCTTTACCTGCTGGTGGTCAGCCTGTTGCTCTTGCAGCCCGATGTCGGACAGGCCGCCGTTGTGACCGCGATCTTTGGGGTGCAATTTTTCCTGGCTGGCCTGCCGATGATTCTGGTGATCATCATGGTCCTGGGGGGCATTGGCATGCTGGTCAGCGCCTATTTCGTCTTTCCCCATGTGCAGAGCCGAATTGACCGCTTTCTGGATCCCGCCGCAGGAGACACTTTCCAGATCGATAAAGCCCGGGAAGCTTTTATGAATGGTGGCCTGTTTGGACGCGGCCCCGGTGAAGGCATTGCCAAGGCGAACCTGCCCGACAGTCATGCGGATTTCGTGTTCGCCGTGGCTGGTGAAGAATTGGGCCTGATCGCCTGTTTGATCATTGTCGGTATCTTTGCCTTCATCGTATTGCGGGGCTTCTCTCGGGTGCTGCAAGACAATGACCTGTTCGTCGTCGTCGCTGCGACGGGTCTTCTGGTTCAGTTCGGCTTGCAGGCACTGATCAATATGGCCTCTACCCTAAGCCTGATTCCAACCAAGGGCATGACACTGCCGTTCCTGTCCTATGGCGGGTCGTCTTTACTGGCTTTGGGGATTGGTATGGGGATGCTGTTGGCGCTGACACGAAAGCGACCGGGGGTGCTGTCATGACATCCAATCCCTTGATCGTTCTGGCGACTGGCGGCACCGGCGGGCATGTCTTCCCGGCCCAGGCCCTGGCCGAAGAATTAAAGAAACGCGGTAATCGCCTGGCCCTGATCACGGATCGGCGGGGCGATGCCTATTCAGGACCCTTAGGGGAATTGGATGCCCATACGATCAGTGCTGCGGGTGTTTCCGGCAAGGGCCTGATCGCACGGTGTATGGCGGCCTTTCAATTGCTGATCGGATATTTTCAGGCCCGGTCCCTGCTGTTGCAGATGACACCATCCGTCGTCGTAGGCTTTGGTGGTTATCCAAGCGTCCCCACGATGATGGCGGCCAGTCACCTTGGCATTCGCACTGCCATTCATGAACAAAATGCCGTCCTGGGCCGCGCCAACCGCCTGATGGCGTCGCGCGTCGACAAGATTGCGCTCAGTTTCGATGAAACGGATGGATTGCGCCCCAAGGATCAGGACAAGGCGCTGCGCACCGGTAATCCCGTTCGCCCGGAAATCGCCGCCCTGTCCGGGCGTCCGTTTACACCGCCGGGCCCGCAAGACCGCCTGAATATATTGGTCGTGGGGGGCAGCCAGGGCGCACAGATTTTGGGGGAGGCTGTTCCCGCTGCCCTGACCGGATTATCCCAGGATTTGCGCAATCGCCTGTCTGTCGAACAACAGACCCGCGCAGAGCAATTGGATGCTGTAAAGGCTGCCTATCAATCGGCTGGCATTCGTGCCGATGTGCGCAGCTTCTTTGACGATATGCCCGAACGCCTGGCGCGGGCGCATTTGATAATCGGGCGCGCTGGAGCGTCGACCATGGCGGAAGTCGCGACCGTCGGCCTGCCCGCCATCCTGATCCCCTATGCCTATGCGATTGATGATCATCAGGCAGCCAATGCCGCCCGGCTCAGCGATGCAGGCGGTGGATGGGCTATTCCCCAGATGGATGTAACAGCCGCCGATTTAGGGCGCCGATTAGAGCAATTATTGGCCAACCCCTCCGTATTAAGCGCCGCCGCACAGGCTTCGGCACGAACCGGCATTCCAGACGCAACGGTTCGACTGGCAAATCTTGTTGAAAGCCTGGCGACAGGCGAAGGCAGTGTTGGCGCGGTTCGGGCCGGAAATGCCAGAAAGGAAGCCGCATAATGCAAATTCCACTCTCCCTTGGTCGTTTGCACTTTGTCGGGATTGGCGGCATTGGCATGTCTGGCATTGCAGAAGTCATGCACAATCTGGGCTATGCCGTATCCGGCTCTGATATGGCAGAAAATGCCAATGTTCTGCGCCTGCGCGGCCTGGGCATCGATGTGAAGATTGGACACCTGGCGGAAAATGTTGCTGGCGCAGCCGTGGTTGTCGTCTCCACCGCCGTTAAGCGTGAAAACCCTGAAGTCGCCGCCGCCCGCGCAGCCTTGATCCCGGTCGTGCGTCGCGCGGAAATGCTGGCGGAAATCATGCGCCTTAAATGGTCCATTGCGGTAGGCGGCACCCATGGCAAAACCACAACCACCTCTTTGGTCGCGCAAATGCTGGACAGCGCCAAAATGGACCCGACCGTCATCAATGGCGGCATCATCAATGCCTATGGCACGAATGCCCGCCTGGGTCAGGGCGACTGGGTTGTCGCCGAAGCGGATGAAAGTGACGGGACCTTTGTAAAACTGCCCGCCACGATTGCGATTGTGACCAATATTGATCCCGAGCATATGGATCATTACGGGACATTCGATGCCTTGCGCGATGCGTTCCGGACCTTTGTCCAGAACATCCCCTTCTATGGATTTGCCGCGCTGTGCCTGGACCATCCAGAAGTCCAAGCCTTGATCGGGCGCATCGAAGACCGTCGTATCATCACCTATGGCTTCAGCCCGCAAGCGGAAATTCGCGCGGTAAAGGCCCAGCCTGGACCAGATGGATATGACCTTACCGTCGAAATTTCTCCCCGTACCGGTAACAAGCGGCAGATACCCGATATCCACCTGCCGATGCATGGTGACCACAATGTTAAGAACGCCTTGGCGGCGATTGCTGTCGCGGTAGAAATGGGCCTGTCGGATGACACAATCCGCAAGGGTCTGGCTGATTTTACCGGCGTTAAGCGTCGTTTCACCAAAACCGGCACCTGGAATGACATCACCATCATTGATGATTACGGTCATCACCCTGTGGAAATTGCAGCCGTCCTGAAAGCGGCACGACAAGCAACCACCCACAATGTTATCGCGGTCGTTCAGCCGCACCGCTATACACGGCTGCATGATCTGTTCGAAGATTTCTGCACCTGTTTCAACGATGCAGACAGCGTGCTGGTCGCGCCGGTCTATACCGCAGGCGAAAACCCTATTGAAGGCGCAGACCGGGACCATCTAATCGAGGGCCTGCGCGCACGCGGCCACCGGTCCGTCGCTGGGATTGAGGGGGAGGACGACCTGCCCGCCGCGATCCGCAACCTGGCAAAGCCCGGCGATATGGTGATCTGCCTGGGGGCGGGTTCCATTACCTATTGGGCCAATGCGCTGCCGACAAAATTGGCGGGGGGTGCATGATGATGGCGCTGCGCACCGATCCATTTGGCGACGACCTGATCAGCCGCCTGCCCAGCACAATCGGGCGACTGAGCGAAGGCAGCCTGCTGTCGAAAGTCACCTGGTTCCGCGTCGGGGGACCTGCGGAGGTTCTGTATAAGCCCGCCGATCAGTCGGACCTGCAAACTTTCCTGGCCGCCCTGCCCAAAGATATCGCGGTAACCCCGATTGGGGTTGGTTCCAATCTGTTGGTCCGCGACGGCGGCGTCGCTGGCATTGTTTTGCGTCTGGGCGGGGCTTTTGCCGACATCACCGTAGAGGGAAATGAAATCGAAGTCGGCGCAGCTGCCCTGGATGCCAATATTGCAAAAACCGCCGCCAATGCCGGATTGACCGGCCTGGAATTCTATTCCGGTATTCCTGGCACGATTGGCGGGGCCCTGCGTATGAATGCGGGGGCTTATGGCACTGAAACCAAGGATGTTCTGGTCTGGGCGGAAGCACTGGATCGTTCAGGAACCCTGCATCGCCTCAGCGCAGATGAAATGGGCTTTAGCTATCGCCATTCCAGCATTGATGACGACTGGATCTTCGTGCGCGCCCGCTATCGCGCGTCCCCCGGTGATAAAACTGAAATCCTTGCCAAGATGGCGGAAATTCAAGAAAGCCGCAGCGCCAGCCAACCGATCCGCAGCCGCACCGGTGGCTCCACCTTCCGCAATCCCCCCAATGGCAAGGCCTGGCAGACGATTGATGCTGCGGGCTGCCGGGGCTTGGTCTGGGGCGGCGCGATGGTATCAGAACAACACTGCAATTTCCTGATCAATCCCGGCACCGCCACTGCGGCAGACCTGGAAGGGCTGGGCGAAGAAGTGCGCCGCCGGGTGAAAGACAGTCAAGGCATTGACCTGACCTGGGAAATCAAACGCATCGGGAGGACCGCATCATGACAAAGAAAGTGACGGTCCTGATGGGCGGTTGGTCGGCAGAGCGGGATGTGTCTTTGGTTTCTGGCACAGACTGCGCCAATGCATTGGAACGCGCAGGCTATGATGTCACCCGTGTGGACATCGCGCGCGATATTGGTTCGATCGTGAAGGCCTTGGATCCCCGTCCCGATGTGGTGTTCAACGCCCTGCATGGTCGCTGGGGTGAAGATGGTACGATCCAAGGATTGCTGGATATCATGGCCATTCCCTATACCCATTCCGGGCGCGTCGCCTCCACTTTGGCGATGAGCAAGCCACTGTCGATCCAACTGTTCCGCGATGCCGGTCTGCCGACGGCCAATCATGTGACAATGCCAATCGAAAACCTGCGTGCGGGTGTTGATCCCCTGCCGCGCCCCTATGTGGTGAAACCCGCACATGAAGGATCCTCAGTTGGTGTCTATATCGTTGAAGAGGGCAGCAACGGTCCAGACTTCGGTAACTGGAAATACGGCCTGGCCATGGTCGAAGACTATATCCCCGGCCAAGAACTGACCGTCGGTGTTATGGGCGGCAAGGCCATGGGCGTTACGGAACTTCGTCCGCTCAGCGGCTTCTACAGTTACGAAGCGAAATACACCGATGGCAAGACCGAGCATCTGTGCCCTGCGCCAATCTCGGACAGTCTGGCACAGAACTGCATGAATATCGCAGAGCGCGCCCATGTTGCTTTGGGCTGTCGCGGCGTCAGTCGGTCTGATTTTCGATACGATCCAACGACGGAACGATTGGTGATTTTGGAAACCAATACCCAGCCCGGTATGGCCCCACTGAGCCTTGTACCCGAGCAGGCGCGGCATATTGGCATGAGTTTTGAAGAGCTGGTCACATGGATGGTGGAGAACGCGGAATGCGATTCATGACACGGGGCAAGAAACCAAAGGGACGCGCCGCAAAGGCGACGCCAGCCCGGCGTCGCGGCGAAGCGGCGAAGCAACGCACACGGTGCATCGATCATGATCGCCTGAAGCGGGGGCTCAGATTTGGCGCAGTCGCAGCGATGGCACTGATACTGGTCGGCGGCAGCGCCACCGCCTGGCATTTGAACCTGCCTGGACAGGTTGCAGCTTGGGCGGAAGCGAAAACAATGAACGCGACGGCCTCTATGGGTCTGGCGGTAAAAGAGGTCTATGTTATCGGTCGTCAGGAAACCGCACGGGAAGATCTGCTGACCGCGCTTAACATTCACGTTGGCGACCCTATTCTGGGGTTCAGCCCACAGGCAGTCAAACAGCGTGTTGAACAATTGGGATGGGTGAAATCAGCAGAAATTCGCCGCACCCTGCCCGGCATTGTCGTCGTGAAAATCGAAGAACGCCGCGCGGTGGCCATCTGGCAACATGAAGATGAGTTCGTGCTGATCGACAGCGAAGGGATAACCATTGGCGCAAAGGATGTGCATCGCCATGGTCATCTGAAAGTCGTCGTGGGTCCAGACGCACCGGAACATGCGATGGACCTGTTAAATATGTTGGCGCAGGAGCCAGAACTTGATGACCGTGTAATTGCCGCTGTGCGCATTGGCGCGCGTCGATGGAATCTGCGCCTCAGCGGCGATATCGATGTAAGCCTGCCGGAAGAAAATGCGGCAAAAGCCTGGCAACAACTGGCGATTTACCAGCGGGACCATGAAATTCTATCGCGCGCGATCCAGGAAATCGATCTGCGCAACATCGATCGCATGACCCTGGAATTGACGGAACCCGCCTTGCAAGAGGTTAGCGGACGCAACTTGGGTGAACAGACATAGCCTTTTAAAACACACGACCGACTGGCTCAGGAAAGTATATGGCATCCGGCCCAATGCCGGGGGATCAGGGTAAGGAAGAACGAAAGTGGCAACGCGCAAACTAACGGCTTTAGACATTGGATCTACCAAGATTTGCTGTTTTATCGCGGAAGTCTCGGAAGCGGGACGTATTCGCGTCACGGGGATGAGCCACCAGCAATCCGCCGGGCTGAAAGGCGGCATGGTGGTCGATATGGAAAGCGCTTACCGCGCCATCCTGTCTGCCGTGCATTCCGCCGAACAAATGGCCGGGACGACGATTGAAGACGTGGTCTTGTCCATCAATGGTGCGCGCCCCCACAGCACGACCCTGACGCGGGAAATGCAAATCGGTGGTGGCGCGATTCGCGATCCTGATATTTCAAGACTTTTGCAGGAAGCCCGTGAAAGCGTCGCTCTACAGGACCGGATGTTGCTGCACGCCATCCCAATCGGTTATTCCGTCGATGGCGGTCCATTGCTGAAAGAGCCACGCTCGATGCATGCCCAGACCGTGGGCGTAAAAATGCATGTGGTCACAGCGAATGAAAGTGCCGTTCAGAATTTGGTGAACTGTGTCGCGCGTTGTCACTTGACCGTATCCGATTTCGCTCTTGCCCCCTATGCCGCGGGTTTGTCCGCGCTGGTCGAAGATGAAAAGGACCTGGGCGCTACCGTGATCGACATGGGCGGCGGCACGACCAGCTTCAGCGTCTTTTATGAAGGGGCGGCGGTTTATGGGGACTGCATCCCGGTTGGGGGTCAGCATGTGACATCCGACATTGCACGGGGTCTATCAACCACCCTGCAACAGGCAGAGCGGTTGAAAACCCTGTATGGTTCCTGCCAACCCGCGCCGTCGGATGATCGGGAATTGATCGATGCGCCGCGTATTGGAGAGGAAGATGACACCTCTCCGAATCGGGTTCCCCGCAGTTTTCTGGTGTCCATCATTGCACCGCGGCTGGAAGAGACCTTCGAATTGGTGCGCAAACGCATGGAAGCGTCCGGGGCCAATGGCATGGCGGGTCAACGGGTCGTCCTGACCGGCGGGGCCAGCCAATTGCCAGGTGTTCGGGAAATGGCCGGACGGATCCTGAACAAACAGGTGCGTCACGGGCGTCCTTTAAAAGTTTCAGGTCTTGCGGAAGCGACCGGCGGCCCCGCTTTTGCGACCGCTGCAGGCCTTTTGCACTTCGCCGTAGACGATTGTGGGGAGGCCCGGGGCAGCACCTCTCAATCAACTGCGAATCAGAATGGACTCCTTGCCCATATAGGAAAGTGGTTTAGTGGCTTTTAAGCAACACTCAAACAAAAAAATGCAAATTCTGTCCGAAAATGCACCTGAAAAACGGTCCTTTTTCGGCGAATCACGTGAGACTCGCCTCAGCTGTCGCGTTTCACGAATCCAGTACGGCTGTTAGACACCATCGCTCGAAGGAGGCGAATATGAGCATTAACTTCCAAGCACCCCAGACGGATGCTGATCTTAAGCCGCGGATCGTGGTCGTAGGCGTCGGTGGCGCCGGTGGCAACGCCGTCAACAATATGATTCGCTCCAACCTGGAGGGCGTCGAATTCGTCGTCGCCAACACGGATGCGCAAGCCCTCAAGCACTCGCAGGCGGATCTGAAAATCCAACTTGGCGCGACCTTAACGCAAGGTCTTGGCGCCGGGGCCCGCCCGGAAGTCGGCCGCGAAGCTGCCGAAGAATCCATGGCCGATGCGATGGAACATCTGGCCGGGGCCAATATGGTCTTCATCACCGCCGGTATGGGCGGTGGCACTGGAACTGGTGCCGCACCTGTTCTGGCCGAGGCCTGCCGCGATCATGGTATGCTGACGGTGGGTGTTGTCACCAAGCCCTTCCATTTCGAAGGCGCACACCGCATGCGCGCCGCCGAACAGGGCATCGAAGAACTGCAACAGTTCGTTGATACGCTGATCATCATTCCAAACCAGAACCTGTTCCGTGTCGCCAATGAAAAGACGACCTTTGCCGATGCCTTTAAAATGGCAGACGATGTTCTGTATTCAGGCGTTCGCGGCGTCACCGACCTGATGGTCATGCCGGGCCTGATCAATCTGGATTTCGCCGATATTCGCACGGTGATGAGCGAAATGGGCAAGGCAATGATGGGAACCGGCGAGGCAGAAGGCGACAATCGCGCCATCATGGCCGCGGAAAGCGCGATTTCCAATCCGCTGCTGGAAGATGTGTCGATGGCCGGCGCGCGGGGCGTGCTGATCAACATCACCGGCGGTCCGGACATGACCTTGTTCGAAGTCGACGAAGCTGCAAACCGTATCCGGGAAGAAGTGGATTCGGACGCCAATATCATCTTCGGCTCGACCTTTGATGAAAATCTGCAAGGCATCATGCGCGTTTCCGTGGTCGCAACCGGCATTGAATCCGAATCCGCTCAAATGCCACGTCCACAGTCCAAGGCAACGGTTTCCCCGCTGCGCCCTCGCCATGTGGCCCCTGTTGCTGAAGAAGCCTCTGTTGAAGAAATCGCACAGGTTACAGCGGCAGAACAGGACGATATTGCCGCCCACAGCGATAATGCCGCCTATGACCAGGACACCTATGATCACGACGACGCAGAGGTGGATCCTTATGCCGATACAATGGCACAGGAATCTGACGTCGCAACCGAAACGGCAGCCGCTGACGATAATGCAGATCTGGAGGAAGACCTTCCAGAACCGGCCCTGTTCGATGCCCCTGCAGCAAAAGCCCCGGAAGCGGCACCTGCGATGCAGGCAAAAGAGACGGCACAGACCACGCCTCAGGCCGCCCCTCAAGCGGTTCGCCCTAAGGATGCCTTCATTCCACCACGCCCTGTTCGCCCGGAAGAACTGAACCGTCGCGCAACAGAACGGAATGCGGAACCATTTCGCGAAGCCGACCTGATGAATGCGGGAGAACACGCAGGAAAACCGAAAGAAAAGCAAAGCCTTTTCAGCCGCGTTACTGGCTTGGGTTTGAACCACACCGCCAAAGCGGCCCCGGCAAAGCCAAGTGAACCATCGCTTGTCCGATCCGAACGGACATCGCCGACGCCAGCCCCGGCCCCACAGCAGCAGGCCCCAACCCCAATGCAACGCCCTGCTGCGCCCCCTCAGGCGCAGTCTCACCCTGTGGAAAAGGATCTGGCGCCGTCCAAGGCGGAAGAGGAAATGCTTGAAATTCCAGCCTTTTTGCGCCGTCAGGCAAACTAACAAGTTTCGCATCCAGCGCCTGTATCAGGGGGTTGGATGCGTAAGATTTAATGCACCTGCATAGAAATTCCGGCCGCGACCAATAACAGGCGCGGCCGGAAATCTGTCTGGTCCCTGATCTTGTGTGGTACAAATCTTGCTCACACAAATTCTAGACGGAGCATCCTTGAAACAATACCCGTAACTGGCTAGAAGAATACACTGTGGAAGGAGCAAAAAAGCCAAACAAATCAAGCTGATATTTCTTCCGGATAGAAACAGAACAATGCAACAAAATGTAACACTAGTTGATTTGAGGCTTTGAGAGCACAGTGCTATCCATCGAACATACCGATCACCTGAGTTTAGCGTAGGCTTAGTCGCTGCGGGGGGATGGGTGAAGAATACTGGAATAAATGTTTGGGCACCGTCGGAAACCCAACACACGAGATAGATAAGGCCGGTGATAAGAATGTTGGATGGTATGAGCGACCTGATGGAAGCGTCCACCCGCTCGGTAACGACCGGGTTGTTACAGCGGACGCTGAAGGCACCGATCCATTGCAATGGTATCGGCCTTCATTCTGGGTCGACCATCAATATGACGCTTGTCCCCGCTGATCCCAATACGGGCATTCTGTTCCGTCGCATCGATCTGAAAAATGGCGCCCGGGATATTCGTGCCCGGTATGACGCCGTAGTCGATACACGCATGTGCACAACAATCGCCAACGATCATCATGGGTCAGTGGCAACGGTCGAACATCTAATGGCGGCACTGGCTGGTTGTGGTGTCGATAATGTGGTGGTTGAATTGGATGGACCAGAAGTGCCGGTTATGGATGGCAGTTCAGAACCGTTCGTCTTCCTGATTGAATGCGCCGGTGTGGTGGAACAGGCTGCCGAACGCTCCGTCTTGCGGATCAAGCGTCCCGTCGCGGTTGAAAATGGTCTATGCACGGCTGCGCTGGAACCGGGTCATCGCTTCACCATGGCAATGGGGATCGATTTTGACAGCCGCGCCATCGGTCGCCAGGATATTTTCCTGGAAATCAGCGATTTGACCTTCAAACGGGAATTATCCCAGGCCCGTACATTTGGCTTTCTGCACGAGGTAGAGGCCATGCGTGCGGCAGGTCTGGCGCGCGGCGGCAGCCTGGACAATGCCGTTGTGATTGATGGTGATTCGATCATGAATACGGATGGTCTGCGCTTTGATGATGAATTTGTCCGTCACAAGGCCCTGGACTGTGTCGGCGATCTGGCCCTGGCTGGTGCCCCGATCCTGGGCCATTTCAAGGGACGCCGCACGGGTCACGATTTGAACAATCGCCTGCTGCGGGCTGTTTTCTCAGATGCGGATAATTATGAACTGGTTCCCAGTTCATCCGTACTGACCAGCCTTTAATCCAATTCCGCATCCTGGTTCTTGATATGGCGCTAATCGGTCGCAGATTATCGCTATTGGCGTTTTGATCCCCCGCCCGGAATGCTATAGTCTGTGCGTTCGTTCCCACTGCAGAAATGAGCGGTCCCGATGCGTCTGAGAGAATTCATCTCACCCAATCGTCTGATTCTGTCCATCGCGGCCTTGATGCTGCTGGCATTGACGGCCTGTTCCGATGAAGAACCGGTCTATGTCGAACGTCCGGTTGAAGAATTGTACAACGAAGCCATGGACATGCTGGAGGTGCAAAACTATACCGGCGCCGTTGCTTCCTTTGAAGAAGTCGACCGTCAGCACCCCTATTCGGTTTGGGCGACCAAGGCACAGTTGATGTCAGCCTATGTGAATTACCGCGCCGATAAATATGACGAGGCGATCATCGCCCTGGACCGGTTCATAGACCTTCACCCCGGAAACCGTGACATTGGATATGCCTATTACCTGCGGGCAATTTCCTATTATGAACAGATTGTCGATGTTGGTCGCGACCAAAAAATCACCCGTCTCGCCCTGGACTCATTACAGGATGTCGTGCGCCGTTTCCCAAATTCTGAATATGCGCGCGACGCACAATTAAAAATCGATCTGGCGCGGGATCATCTGGCCGGCAAGGAAATGTCCGTTGGCCGATATTATCAACGCCAGGGGGAATATCTGGCCGCGATTAACCGGTTCACCACCACGATCCGGGACTATGAAACAACAACCCATGTACCCGAAGCCCTGCACCGGCTGGTCGAAAGCTATGTCGCCCTGGGTATCCGGCCGGAGGCTGAGCGCACCGCATCGGTTTTGGGGTATAACTTCCCGGGCAGCGACTGGTATTCAGACTCCTATGCGCTGCTGGAAGGAAAAAATTTGGATAAGCCGGAAGACAATTCCTGGCTGAGCTGGACCTGGTCCTGGATCTTTTAGAACGGCGCGCCATGCTGACGAGTCTAACCATCCGAGATATCGTTTTAATCGATAAACTTCGGCTGAGTTTTTCCAGCGGCTTGTCTGTCCTGACGGGCGAGACCGGGGCGGGTAAATCTATTCTTCTGGACTCACTGGGCCTTGCACTGGGCCGCCGATCAGAAGCCAAGCTGGTGCGCCCTGGGGCCGAACGCGCGTCCGTTACCGCAGAATTTGACCTGCCCCCTGATCATGCCGTCCACGCCCTGCTTCAGGAAAACGATCTTCCCAATGAAGACCGACTGCTGCTGCGTCGCACTGTATCCGCAGATGGGCGCAGCAAGGCCTTTATAAATGACGAGCCGGTTGGCATCGCCCTTTTGAAGCAAATCGGGGAGAGACTGGTTGAGGTGCAGGGGCAATTTGACCAGCACGGCTTAATGGACCCAAACACCCATATAGACCTGCTGGATGCCTATGGCCGCCTGACGATGGAACGCGAGGCCGTCGCCCGACACTATACCGCCTGGCAGGCGGCCCGAAAGGCGTTGGACCGCGCCAAGGCCGCTGCGGAAGCAGCACGACAGGAAGAAGACTATCTGCGGTTTGCGGCAGATGAATTGGACAAGCTGGCCCCCCAGCAGGGCGAAGAGGAAGAACTGTCTGAAAACCGCAGCATGATGCAAAATGCAGAACGCCTGACTGAGGCGATCACCAGTGCGGTTGAGTATCTGACCGGTCCCAAAGGGGCTGATCAAGGCCTGCGCCAGGCCCAGCGGGCACTGGATCGCATGGCGGACAAGATGGGCGAGCAACTGAATGATCCGCTTTCGGGGCTGGAACGGGCATCTGTAGAAGTGGCTGAGGTCATCGCGACGCTGAACCGCATTGGATCGCAATTGAATGCTGATTCCACGACATTGGAGAATATTGAGGAACGGCTGTTCGCCCTGCGCGATGTGGCGCGCAAGCATAATGTCCCCGTCGATGACTTGGCGCGCCTGCGGGATGATTTCTTTGAACGCATCGCCCTGATCGATGCGGGGGAAGAGAAACTGGCTGACCTGACGGAAAAGGCTGATCGTGCCCGTGCCGATTATGAAAAAGCTGCGGAGATCTTGAGCATTAAACGCCGCGCTGCTGCGGAAAAGCTGGATGCCGCCGTCAATGCGGAACTTCCGCCCCTGCGCCTGGAACGTGCAAGGTTCACCACTGAAATTGTCGAACTGGAGCCATCCCGCTGGGGGGCTGCGGGCCGCGACAGAACAGGATTCACGGTGACAACCAATCCCGGCATGCCGGGGGGACCCCTGGACAAGATCGCATCGGGGGGTGAGTTAAGCCGGTTTCTTCTGGCGATTAAAGTCGCCCTGGCAGAGGTTGGGACCGTACCGACCCTGGTCTTTGATGAGGTCGATGCAGGCGTCGGCGGGGCAACTGCTGCCGCCGTTGGTCTACGCCTTGGACGATTGGCGGAGCGCCTTCAGGTCCTGGTCGTGACCCATTCCCCGCAGGTCGCGGCCAAGGGTGCGGCCCATTGGCGGGTCGCCAAGGCGACCGCAGAAGATGGGCGCGCTGCCACATCGGTCGACAGTCTGGACCCGCATCACCGCCGGGAGGAACTGGCCCGCATGCTGTCCGGGGCGGAAGTCACCGACGAGGCCCGCGCTGCAGCGGACCGATTGATGGAAGAGACCCATCCATGAGCCAACAAAAGGACGTGTCTGAGCTGACTGAACGGGAAGCACGCGCGGAACTGGCCCGCCTTGCGATGGAAATCGCCTATCATGATGCGCGGTATCACAAGGAAGACGCACCGGAAATCACCGATGCGGATTATGATGCCCTGCGCCGCCGCAATGATGCGATAGAGGCGCAGTTTCCGGAACTGGTGCGCAAAGACAGCCCTTCCCTGAAAGTCGGGGGCGGGCTGAAATCCGGCTTTGGTAAAATCCGCCATGTGAAGCCGATGCTGTCCCTGGGCAATGCCTTTTCAGAACCGGATGTCGCCGAATTCCTGTCCCGCGTGCGCCGGTTTCTGGGCCTTGGCGATGCGGAAGAGCTTGCCATACTGGCAGAACCAAAGATCGACGGCCTGTCTGCGTCGCTGCGCTATGAAAAGGGGCGTTTGATCTATGCCGCAACGCGCGGCGATGGCACAGAGGGCGAAGATGTTACCGCCAATATGCGCACCCTGGCCGATGTGCCCGAAACCCTGGCGGGCAGTGACTGGCCGGACGTTCTGGAAGTGCGCGGTGAAGTCTATATGCGCAAGGATGAGTTTTTGGCCCTGAACGAACGACAGGAAGCGGCGGGCAATAAGACCTTCGCCAATCCCCGCAATGCCGCTGCCGGGTCCCTGCGCCAGTTGGATCCATCCATCACGAAACAGCGGCCCCTGCACTTCTTTGGCTATGCCTGGGGGGATTTGTCGGAACCGCTGGGGCCAACGCAATCGCAATCCAGAGACCGCCTGAAACAGCTGGGGTTCACATTAAACCATCCAACAACCCTATGCCACAGCCTGGATGACATCATGGATCATTACCGGCTGATCGAACATCAGCGGGGCGAACTGCCCTTCGATATTGATGGGGTGGTCTATAAGGTCGATCGGCTGGATTGGCAGGAACGCCTGGGTCAGGTCAGTCGCGCGCCACGCTGGGCCATTGCGCATAAATTTGCCGCAGAAAAAGCGGAAACAGTGATTGAAGAAATCACCATCCAGGTCGGTCGCACCGGGGCATTGACGCCTGTTGCAAATCTTAAACCCGTCACGGTCGGGGGCGTCGTGGTATCGCGGGCGACCTTGCACAATCATGACGAAATCACCCGATTGGGCGTGAAAGCGGGCGACACGGTGCGCATCCAGCGGGCGGGTGATGTGATCCCCCAAGTATTGGAAGTGACCGCCGATGGCGGCGGCGCGCCCTTCGAATTCCCGACCCATTGCCCGGTCTGCAACAGCGAGGTGGAACGCGAAGCGGGTGAAGTCGTCTATCGCTGCACCGGTGGGCTGATCTGTGATGCCCAAGCCGTTGAGCGCCTGAAGCATTTCGTCAGCCGAGACGCCTTTGACATTGAAGGTCTGGGCACCAAAAGCATTGAGGAATTCTGGGGCGAAGGCCTGATCAAGGAACCTGCGGATATCTTTAAGCTGGTGGCCTATCGCGATACCATTCTGGGGCGGGAAGGATGGAAGGAGAAATCCGTTTCCAACCTTTTCAATGCAATACAAAGCCGCCAGGAAATCCCCCTGGACCGGTTCCTGTTCGCCCTGGGCATTCGTCACATTGGTCAGACCACGGCCAAACTGTTGGCGCGCAGCTACACGTCCTTTACCGCATGGCGTGACGCAATGCAGGCCGTAGCATCCGAACGCAAGGCCAAGCCTGATGAGAAAAAGCCAGATCTGATCGGCCCACATTATGCCGAACTGGTAGCCATTGATACCGTTGGCATGGCCGCAGCAGACAGCCTGTCGGCCTTTTTTAATGAGGCCCATAACATCACCGTGCTGGACAACCTGGTTGCCGAACTTCACATCACCGATGTAGACGCCCCCCAGGCAGGCAATTCCCCCATCGCCGGAAAAACCGTCGTCTTTACGGGTTCCTTGGAAAAGATGAGCCGGGGGGAAGCCAAGGCGCGGGCGGAATCCCTGGGCGCAAAGGTCTCCGGGTCTGTGTCCAAAAAAACGGACTATGTGGTGATCGGTGCAGATGCCGGGTCCAAGGCAAAAAAGGCACAAGAACTGGGAGTAACCATCCTCAGTGAGGAAGAATGGCTGTCCCTGATCGACCAAACACCCCCCCTGGTATCAGAAGCACCAGAAGCCTCCGGCAGCCCGCAAGGAACCCTATTGTGACCCAATGGTCCATCCGCCTGCTGTATGCCCTAACGTTCTGTATCACGCTCACCACCACGGGCGCATATGCGCAAAATTGGAGCATCCTGGAATATGATAAGGACGGCAAAGTCACAGGGGTAAGGGAAGGGACGGACGATACACAAAGACCCAATGGCCTGGGTGAAGAAAGCCAGCGCGCAATTGAGCCAGGTGAAATCCTTGTGGTTGACCCGACAGACACGGATCTGGCTGCTATGGAATCTGCCGGTTTCAAACTGATGCGCAAAGACACCCTGTCAGGGCTTGAAATGATCCTTGCCCAATTCAAAATTCCAGAAGCAATGAGCGTACCCGACGCACTGGAATATTTTGCACGGCAATTCCCAAATTTGACAGTTGGAACAAATGACCTGATGGATTTGTCCGGCGGCGCGCGGGTGCAAACAGCGCAAGCATTTGATTATTCACGCAATCTGTCGGGATGGGGCATCGTTCCAGACACATGCGGGAAAGGCATTGTACTGGGCCAGATCGATGGCTTCGTGGACGAAAACCATCCCGCATTACGCGGTAAGAACCTGGTCTATAAAAGCTTCCTGAAATCTGGCCGCCTGCCAGCGGCGGAAAATCATGGGACCGCCGTCGCGATCCTGTTGATTGGGCGCAAACTCCCCAACTATGGTGGTGGCCTTTTGCCCGGTGCGAAACTGTATGCGGCCAATATATTTGAGCGTCGCAACGGCAAGGATGTTGGTAACCTTGCCGCCATGATCCGTGCCGTCGATTGGCTGGTTACACAAGGGGTGCAGGTCGCCAATTTATCGATTGCCGGTCAGGATAACGTCATCATGCGATTGGCGATCAAGCGTTCATTGGAAAAAGGCATACTGTTGGTTGCCGCCGCTGGCAATAATGGGGCGGGTGCGCCCCCTGCCTGGCCCGCCGCCCATCCTGATACGTTCTCGGTCACAGCGATTGATGATTCGATGCATCTGTATCAATTTGCCAATCAGGGAAAGTATATCGATTTTGCTGCACCGGGTGTGAATATACCAACCGACACCCCAAACGGGCTGATGGCCCAAAGCGGCACATCCTTTGCCGCACCCTTTATAACCGCCATGGTGGGCCTACATTTAAAGGCCGGGTTCAAATTGGACCCGGACCTTATTCGCCGCAGCATGCAGCGCTATTCGACCGATCTTGGGTTAGCCGGAAAGGATGACCTGTTCGGCTGGGGTCTGGTGCGGTTGCGCCCAGCCTGCTGATTGGGGCCTGCTGATTGGGAAATAGCCCCCAAATTGCCTAAATCCATCCGCATCACTGCCCAGAAGCACTGGCAGTGTGCTGGGCATGACATACCGCATCCTCCCTATGCTCGCCGTCAGCATGATCGGCATCGGATTGGCCATCGCAGCCCCGGTTGGGGCTTTCTTTTGGTCTCGCGACCCTGGTCCATCACAGAAAATGGAACGCCTGGCTGCGGAACGTCTGCTGCCAGAAGATATCAACCGTCCGCACACGGTCAAAAGTCGGCTGAACAGTTTTGGACCCGCGGCACGCAGTCGCCTGAAACAAGCGTTTCTTACCGCCCCCCTGCCCTATCCGCCCGCAGAAGTCGTTCTGTTGGGCCTGAAGCAGGAAAGGTTGCTGGAACTGTATGGCCGTGCGCCAGGGGATGAACTGCGCTTTATCAAGTCCTATCCCTTCGCCGCCTGGACCGGTCGATTGGGCCCGAAGCTGCACGAAGGAGACCGACAGATACCAGAAGGCGTTTACGGCATCGATTATCTGAACCCGAATTCTATCGCCTATGTATCTTTACGCATCGGCTATCCCAATGCGTTCGAACGCGCCCGTGGTAAGGAAGATGGACGTACAGAATTAGGGGGCGATATCATGATCCATGGCAAAACCGGCGGTTCTGAGGGCTGCATCGTCGTTGAAAATTCAGACATCGAAGAATTATTCACCCTGGCCGCCGATACCGGCATTCAGAACATCCGTGTTCTGCTGGCCCCAACAGACCTGCGGCGCAACCCCGCCCCGACCCATCCGGGAAACCCATCCTGGACAGACCATATCTATACCAATCTGATCCAGGAAATGGCAGAAATCCCGATGGGTAAGATACAGGTGGCCGGGGATTGATTAGCGCATACCCAGGGCGGACATATAGGTGTCCAGCAGGGCTTCTTCTTCCGCGCGATCATCCGGGTCCTTCTTGCGCAGACTGACGATCTTCCGGATGATCTTTACGTCAAAGCCATGACCCTTGGATTCTGCATAGACTTCCTTGATATCTTCAGCCAGGGCCTTCTTTTCTTCTTCCAAGCGCTCAATACGCTCAATGAACGACCGCAGGCGCGCGCCGGTGGCGGTTTGGGTCGCGTCTTCAGGACTGGTGTCATTGTCGGCGGTGGCGGCGATATCAGCCATGCGATCGGCTCCCTATTCATATCTTCGGGGTGAGGTGATGTTGGGGGGACTGTACCGGTGCGCCCCCGCTGCTTCAAGACGCAACAGCACTTTGATCAGGATCAAGGCACGCATTTTATGAACCGGCGATAACACGGCATGACACATGATCTGATCAGCCGCTATGGCGGCAACGCGCCGCGCTATACCAGCTATCCCACCGCCCCACATTTCAGTGCGGATATTGGGGAAACACCCTATCGCGCCCGCTTGGCCAGTCTGGCACCAGAGCCGATTTCGCTTTATGTCCATATCCCCTTTTGCGACACACTGTGCTGGTTTTGTGGGTGTCACACCAAAATCACGCGCCGGTATGAACCTGTCCTTGATTATGTTGATATTCTAATTCTGGAAATGGCTGAACTGGCACGCGCCGCCCCGCCCAATATGCAGATGAGCCACATGCATTGGGGCGGTGGATCGCCAACCCTGCTTACCGCCAACGATACGCTGCGCCTGGCCCGAGTCGCAAAAAATCTGTTTTCCCCCACCGAAGCATTTGAATTCGCGGTAGAGATTGATCCTAGAGAGACCGGCGAAGATCGGATCGCTGCCCTGGCAGAAGCGGGTCTGACCCGCGCCAGCATCGGTGTGCAGGATTTTGACTCCCAGGTGCAGCAGGCGATCAACCGAACCCAAAGTTTTGAAGAGACGGCCGCCGCCGCCCATAGCCTTCGAAACCATGGGGTTCAAAGCCTTAATCTGGATCTGATGTATGGCCTGCCCTATCAAACCCTAGAGCGAACCCTGCGCACCATTGAACAAGCCCTGACACTGGCACCAGATCGGGTCGCGCTGTTTGGCTATGCGCATGTCCCCTGGATGAAGAGCCATCAGCGGCTGATCCTCGAAGAGGCGCTGCCAGGCCCGCTAGAGCGCCGGGAGGCCGCCGATGCCGCTGCGGAACTGTTGATTTCTGCGGGATATCGCCAGATCGGGATTGACCATTTCGCCTTACCGGGAGACAGCCTATCCCAGGCCTGCGATGCTGGAATGTTACGTCGAAACTTTCAGGGCTATACGACGGATCAGGCAACCACCCTGTTGCCGGTCGGGGCCAGTTCCATCGGTCGCCTGCCCGATATGTTCATTCAGAATGAACCGTCCCTGAAAAGCCATGCCCGGCGGGTGACAGAAGGGCATTTGCCAATCGCTAAAGGGGTTCTGCTGAGTATGGATGATCAATTGCGCGCGGCGGTCATCGAGCGTCTGATGTGTGCCTTCTCCGTCGATCTTGCGGCAATCTGCACCCTGTTTGGTGCTGATATCGCGTGCCTTTCCGATGCCTTTCCCAGGCTGCGCGCAATGGAACAAGACGGGCTGCTGACCCATAACAGAAGCCAGATCACCGTGACCCCCGTTGGCAAGCCTTACATCCGCCAGATCGCCGCCTGCTTCGATACCTATTTCAGCCAAGGCACCGCGCGCCATTCCAGCACGATCTGATATCGTCAGCCTCCAGGTGTTGGCAGCGTTGCCTTCACATTTTCTGGCTTGCCGACAACGACAAAGGTCAGTGCGTCCGGGTCCAGCAGATCTTTGGCCAGAGCATTCACATCCTCCAGGGTTACCGACTCGATCAGGCCGTTCCGGGTTTCAAAATAGTCGATCGGAAATCCGAAATACTGCATGGATTCCAATTGCCCTGCGATGCGCGAAGAGTTTGTGAAGCGCAGTGGAAAGGACCCTGTGATATAGGTTTTCGCATCGGCAACCTTGTCGGCGTCCAGACCATTTTCCTTGAAGTCCGCGAAGACCTTCTTCACCAGATCAATTGTTTCCCCCACCCGCGCATTCTGGGTCCCAGCACCGCCACGCAACAGGGCGGCGTGATCCATGGACGCCATATAGCTGTACACAGAATAGGCAAGGCCTCGTTTGACACGGATTTCATCGGTCAGAACAGAGCTGAACGATCCACCCCCCAGCACATAATTCATCACCATGCCGGTATAATAGCGCGGATCATCAATCGACAGGCCGGGCTGCGCGAAGGCGATGGTGCTTTGGGGCACGTCCATATCAATCACAACCGTGCCACCTGGGGTCTTGCCATTAAAGGCCGGGACTTTGTCGGAGGCGCCGGTCTTGGGCAATTTGCCAAAAATCTTATCCAGCATAGGGCCCAATTCTTCCGGCGTGATCGCGCCAACAACGCCAATTTTCAACTTATCGCGCGTCAAGGCGTCGGCCATATAGGCCTTCATATCCGCCACCGTGATTTTAGGAACACTCGTCAACGTGCCTTCATCCGGGCGGCCATACGGGTGATCCTTGAATATCGTTTCCGCCATCGCCTTACCGGCAATCGCATCAGGGTCCGTCTGGGCCTGTTTCAACCCGATCAGAATTTGGGATCGAACGCGCTCCACCGGCTCTTCATCAAACCGGGGTTCTGTCAGGGCCAGAGAGAGAAGCTCAACCGCCTCATCCCGATAGCGATTGAGGGCATAGAAACTGCCTGAAAAGGCGTCCTGTCCGGCATTGAAGGAGATGGTGATGGACTGATCCGACAATTTCCCCTGAAAGGTCTTGCTGTCATAGGGGCCAGCACCTTCATCAATCGTGCTGGCTGTCAGGCGTGCAGTGCCTTCTTTGCCGGGCTTATCATGACCTGCGCCGCCCCCTTTGAAAGAAAACTCGATCGCGGTGACAGGCACAGTCTCGTCCCGAACCAGCCAGGCCGTGATGCCCCCGGGGCTGACCACTTCCTCCACCTTTACTTCCGCAAAGGCTGGACGCAGGGCCAGCAATAGAATTAACGAAGCCAGAGTCACTAAGACGGCGACTTTTGCCATCATGGCGGTGTTGAGGGTCACAGCGGCGGTCGTTTGGGTGCCAGATTGTCTCATTGCGTGACCTCCGCATCTGATTTCGGTAACAGAATATCAACCACCTCGCCCGGTGCACCCAGCACGCGCCGTGCAACCTCATTGACTTGATCCACGGTCACCTGCCCGATTTTGTCTGGCCAGGTTTCCACATCGTCCAGGCTGTAGCCCACCGACAAGGCGCGACCAATGTTCATGGCCGGCCCGCTTAAGCTATCGCGGGCAGTCGCCGCCGAATCCTGAATACGGGTGATCGCACGGGTTACCTCATCCTGGGTAACCCCCTCTTTCAGAACCAGGTCGACTTGCGCGCGCAGGGCGGCTTCCGCTTTATCCAGGGGGACATCCTGGGCAGGGCTGACATACAGGCCCATCATACCCGGACCCCGACCATCCCCGTCATACCAACTGCCAGCACTGATTGCGATGCCCTGATCGATGACAAGGGACCGATACAGGCGGCTGGTGCTATTGCCGCCCAGGACCTGCCCCAGAACCTCCAGCGCATAAGCGTCGGCCTTATTATCCGCCTGAACCCAACTGGGGGCCTGTTTTCGGATCGACAGGCTGGGCTGGCGCACGCGGTCATCGCGATAGGTCACACGGCTGGACACCAGAAGCGGTGGCTCACGCAGGTCGGGCCGATCCGGCAGGGCTCGCGATGGAATGGCGCCATAATACTTTTTCGCCAGATCAAAGACCGCGTCGGCTCCAACATCGCCTGAAACGACCAGAATGGCATTGTTGGGTGTGTAATAGGCATTGTAGAAATTAACCGCATCCTGCACTTGCAATGCTTCGATTTCGTGCCGCCACCCAATGATTGGAACAGCGTATGGGTGATTGCGATAGAAGGCAGAGGCCGCCTGCTCCCGCAATATAGAGCCTGGATCATTGTCCGTGCGCATGCTTCGCTCTTCCAGAACCACCTGTTTCTCTGGAACGAATTGATCCTCTGCGATATTCAGATTCGCCATTCGATCCGATTCCAGCTTCATCACCATTTCCAATCGATCACTGGCGACAGATTGGAAATAGGCTGTGTAATCCTGACTGGTAAAGGCGTTGTCCTGGCCCCCATTGCGGGCCACGGTCGCAGAGAATTCTCCCGGAGCGACCGTATCTGTGCCTTTGAACATTAGATGTTCCAGAAAATGGGCGATACCAGATTTTCCCGACGGCTCATCCATTGCGCCAACCCGGTACCAGACCATATGGGTCACGACGGGCGCCCGGTGATTTTCCACCACAACGACCTGCATGCCATTATCCAGGACCATCTGTTTCGCATCATAAATTTCTGCCTGTGCGGACCATAAGGTCACACCCCATAACAGCATAGACGCAGTGATTGTCTTCCCAAGATTGGCTATAAAGGGGAGTCTCATTAAGCCTCCTAAACCGGTGCGACGCGGGCATCCGGAGTCATAAATAAAGGAACCCATCTGGGTCCCGGAGCAGGATGTGGAGATAACATAGTGTCGACACTGCGCGTGTTCCACAGCCTGCGGTCATAAACCGGCACACTTTTCAGAATTCGCAAAAATGTCGCAGAACACGATTCGAAAAGAGAAAAACTCAGAACGCCCTAGAACGGCCATTCGAAGAGTGATTTTTCACCTTCACGGGTGATGATGGGCGTGTTTCCGTCGGTGACGGGTTGTCCAAGGGCTGAATTGCCTTGCAGACGGCGGGTTTCTTCCCCGGCGTCTACCACATCCCCGGCAGGTTCCTTGTCACGCCAGAAGACCAAAGTATCCACAAAGGATTCCTGTTCCGCGGTCAGGGCCGCCGTTTCCTGATCGACCACACGGCGTATGCTGGAATCCGCGTCCAGACCACCGGTGCGCGTCAACAGGGCGATTTCCCCCTGGCTGCTGCCGGCGCGGCGCATATCAGCTTCTGTCTCAAGGCGTCTCTGTACGGCGTCTTCACCAAACACGGCGCGCTGCGCTTCCAGCCCTGGCTTCAGGTCCTGGGTCCGCTGACCATTAGGATCTGGTGGACGCAAACCGAATTCCGGCGGCAGCGTTAAAGGTGCCCGGGTCACCACAGCAAATTCATCTGGAGTCTGACGATCCAGTCCCAGGATTTTGCCCGTTTCTCCACCACATGCTCCCAACGCAAAAAGCGAGGTCAGGATACATGCCGTGCCGACGTGACGCCGTATCTTATTAAGCCCAGCAACCATTCGTTTCCACCACTACTGCAATCACCCGTCGATTTTAACACATAAGACGTTGGATCGCATTATTTACCCTATCCTATTTAGGCTCTTTCGCTGTCCCAAACAAGCCATCGTATGCAATCAGAAAAGCCCCCACCACGATTGCGCAATCCGCTACATTGAAGGACGGCCAGTGATATCCCGCGACATGAAAGTCTAGAAAATCAACAACTGCCCCATATAACAGCCGGTCCAGCGCATTGCCAAAAGCCCCCCCGATGATCAGACCACAGGCAATGGCCATGATCCGCTTATCGGTTTTACGCAGCAGGAAATAGTATATCGCCACCGCAATCGCGATAGCCAATCCGGCCAGGATATAGGGCCCCAAACCACTGTCATTGGACAGCAGACCAAAGCTGACGCCCCGATTGTATACCAGCACCAGATTGAAAAAGGGCGTCACCTCGACAAACCGTACGCCCCCGTCGAAGACCGACAGAATCCAGGGCTTGGAGATCTGATCCAACCCAAAAATACATACTGCGAGAATTAGCCCAAGGCGCTGCATTATAGACCCGATACTTTCTAAAGGAGTTATTCCGCCGCCTGGGGCGAGGCTGAGACAGCATCCGCGCAACGTCCACAGATACCTGGTGTCTGGGGACGGCTGCCGACATCGGACAAAACCTTCCAGCAACGCTGACATTTCGCGCCATCGGCCAGCTTGAAAACAACCGCGATCCCTGGACAATCCGGCAAGGTGAACGCCCCTTCCGGCGGTGTTTCAAGGCTTAATGTGCCAGCAGACGTGATCAGAATATCGGCCAGATCCAGATCGGCAAAAGCCGCCTGATGCGCGGCATCGACATAGACCGTCGGGGCCGCATCCAGGTTGGAGCGGATGACTTTTTCCGTGCGTTTCTGTTCCAGGGCGGCCAACACAACACGTCGCACCCGACGCACTTTGCCCCACCGGGCAGCCTCAGCCTCGGGCAACAGCCAATCGTCGGACACTTGGGGCATTTGGCGCATATGTACGGACACATCCGGCCCATCGCCGTGCCGTGTCAGCCAGGCTTCCTCCGTCGTGAAGCACAGGATAGGGGCCAGCCACGCTGTCAGGCTGTTGAACAATGTATCCAGCACAGTCAATGCCGCCAGCCGGCTCGGGCTGTCCGGGGCATCGCAATACAGAGAATCCTTGCGGATATCGAAGTAAAAGGCCGACAGGTCCACCGCACAGAATTCATGAACTTCCCGGAATATCAGGGTGAAGTCATAGGTTTCGATGCCCTTGCGGACGATTTTATCGATTTCCGCGACACGATGCAGGGCCCAACGCTCCAATTCCGGCATATCGGCGGGATCGACCCGCTTTTCCGGCT